>Ga0256845_1001696_pt1 | contig 17257 bp, 12 predicted proteins | sample RiftiametaG_FD_189101 | JGI IMG/M metagenome (GOLD analysis project Ga0256845, IMG submission 189101) | Tube worm associated microbial communities from hydrothermal vent at the East Pacific Rise, Pacific Ocean - Riftia | ecosystem: Host-associated > Annelida > Integument > Unclassified ...
AATAGCACCATCAAAAAAGTGCGCATTATTTCTTGCACCAATTTCTATAGAACCAGTACTATTAAACATTGTTCCTGTTACCGCTTTTGTACCTGATGCAATTCCGTTAATATATGCTTTCATCGTAGTACCATCAAAGGTAAAGGCAACGTGTGTCCAAGTATTAATAGCAATAGTAGTATTAGTTTCAAAAAACAAATCTGTAGAACCATCTGTAGTAACCGTAAATTCAAGTCTCCCAGAGGCTAATAGAAATACTGAAAATGCTTTTTCAACAGGTGTTCCAAGCTTATATTGACTAAATACATTACGTGTGTTTAAAACATCTGGACGTATCCACGCTTCTGCGGTAAATCCTCCAGAAAAATCAAAAGCGACATGGTCTGCAATGGTTACTCTAGAACCATTACCATTTAAAAAATGCAAAGCATTGTTTAACGAAAAGCTTTTAACAGCTCCATAGCCTGTTCCGTTACTATTGGTAGCATAGGCTCTGTAATAATAAATGGTATTGGCAGTAAAACCTGTAATGTTCTTTGTAAAAACACCAGTTCCTGTTCCGTTGGCATCTTTGGTTGCACTTGCATCGCCTATTTTTGGATTGGTATCTGTGGTGGAGTACAAAATACCACGTTCTGTAACGGCAAAACCTGCATCTTCTGTAACGTTACCTGCCAAATCTGCTGTTGTTGCTGTTATATTACTTGCAACTGTAGTGCTTACTATAGGAGTTGTTACTTTTGTATAGGTTTCATTGGTAGTTGGTGCTGTGGTTGCCAATGCTGGACCATCAGTAAAAGGAGCTCCTGTTTCATAAATTTTAATTTTTAAATCAAAATCACTATGTGCACCAGTTTGTCCTGTAAAAATTACGTGACCATCTGTATAACTTACAGCTGTATTTGATTCTAATGCTTGTGCCCCAGCACCCGAAAAATTATCTAATACAATGCTATAGGTGTTTCCTGAAGTAACACTTTGTGGTGTGCCTAAAATAAAGATTTGACCTGCACTATCTGTACTAGAAGTTATGCTGATACTTTCTGTAAATAATAAAGTGGCTCCACCAGCACTTTCATCTCCAATATAAATTTTTAAATCTGCGGTACCAGAAAAAGTGTGATTTCCTGCTTTTGGGTAGATGGTAAATTTTGTAAACGTATTAGAGGTTGTTGCCGTAAAGGTTTGCCCTAATTTGGCTTGGTTTAAATAATCGTTGGTAGTAGATTGATCTACACTTATTGCTTCTATACCACCATCTCCGTATATTGTTAAAATATTATTTGTACCACTTTCTCCGTTTACTCCTTTTATACCCAAACCAATAGTTCCTGCGGATGATAACCCTGTAATTTCTACATCGTACACACTGGTACTAATTGCAGTAATCGAATTGATACTACCACCAGCTGTTGAGTTGATTGTAAAATCTGTAATATCTACATTTTTCACAGCACCATCAAACGTAGCTCTAAAGATAACCGTTGTAGCAGTAGTTTCTTCTAAAACAGGGGTTTGTCTAACAATACTTACAATATTAGCTATGTTAAGGGTAGTAAATATTTTTACGGCTCCATAACCTGTACCTTTATTATTAATGGCATAAGCTTTGTAATAATACAATGTGCCGTCTGCTAAACCTGTAATGCTTTTAGAAAACACACCTGTACCAGTACCATTGGTGTCTTTGGTTACGTCCGCTTCTCCTATAGTTGGTGTACTGTCTGTAGATGAATAAACGATACCTCTTTCTGTGACTGCAAATCCATTATCTGAGGTTACATTGCCTCCTAAAGTTGCAGAAGTTGTAGTAATTGAACTAGAGTTTGTTGTAGAAACAGAAGGTGCTAACAATGATAACGTTGGAGCAGGAGCAACCCCAAGTAAGATACCCAAATTAGTATCGAAACTTTTTCCTATTGGGGTATTTGGGCTATCAGAAACAATGTTATTACTAGAATAGTAAATGCTACCAATGGCATTTGCATTTAATGCAGTTCCTATTCTCCAGTACTTTTCAGGAAAACCAATATTAAAAGATAATCGATATAAAAACGCTGTTCCGTTTGAATAATAATTTACGCCGTCACTAACACCTTGCTTTGTGTAGGTACCATTAACAACTGCAGTTCCTGCTCCTGAAATAAGAATTGGTCCCTCTTCTAATTGGGCATAAATAATGGTACTGAAAAGTAGAAAAATAAAGAATATTGTTTTTTTCATCATATAAGGTTTTTAGATAGTAGTTTTATAAAGTTTTAAGTTTTGTTTTAATGTTTTTATTGCGTTGCCAAAGGGTAAATAGGGTATAACATAAATAGCAGCTATAACTGATAAAAAGAATACCCCCAATAACATATATTTTTGATAAATGTATCATACTAATGGCTATAAAAAAAATACTTAGAAATACACTCATACCTATTAGTTTTTTGGTCACACTTTTTACCTTTCTTTTATTTTCGTGTAAAGTATAACGCAATGATTTTTTATGTATGTTTTTAGTCATTTGTTATTTCTTTTTATTGTTAAGATTGCTTCTTCGTTCCTCATCGCAATGACAACTATTTTATGCATTGGTTTTAAATTCTATGCAATTCTACGTTAATTTCTTTATTTTTATCCCACCCTTTTGGGTAGTATTTGGGCTTTTAACCCATACTTTTGGGTAGGTTTTTCCTTATTTTACTGGGTTTTTTAAAAAAATAGGTATTTATACGGGGTGTATTAATTAGAAATTACGATTTTTTAATTATGAATGAGAAATGATGTGTTTTTAGTAGAATAATAAAAAATGTTACGATTGCAATACTTTAGAAGTAACTTCTGTACGTTTTTTAATATTTAGTTTTTCATACAAATTACGTGTATGGTATTTTATGGTATTGACAGAAACAAAAAGTTCTTCTGCAATTTGTTTATTGTTTAATCCATTCGTAATTTGTAGTAACACATCTGACTCTCTTTCTGTAAGATTATTTTTTTTAGCCAACTCTATAATTCTATCAGAAATAGTTGTAGTATTTTTTTTGGTAGGTTGTTTTTGTAATTTAATTAATGAGCTTTGAAGTTCTTTTTGCATTTGAGCAATAATACTATTTTGTTGTTTTTTATAGCGATTGTATTTCTTAACACCAAAAAAGACAACAAGTACAAGAATAAAAAGTAAAAACACAAATGCTAAAGCCCCTTTGAAAAAAGTTTTTTTCTGACTGATAATTGTATTTTTATTATCAGCAATTTCTTCAGTATCAAAAACTTTTTTTGTTTCTAGTTCCTCAATATGTTTTTGGGTAATTTTTTTAATAGAATCTGAGTATGAAAGTTGAGTTTTAACATCATTAGAGAGTTTGGCAACTGCAATTTTACTTTCAAAATAATATTTATTGTTTTCGTATTCAAACCGCATTCCTCCCATTGAATCACTATATTTTGCTGCTTTTTCAATATTTTTTTTGTCAACATAATATTTATTTGCCACATAGTAATAAAAAAATTGATAATTGTAATTATTAATATCTTTTATGTGAAAAGGTAATTTTTGAGCATAGGCAAAAGCACTATCAATATCTTTTAAAGCCAAATAATTTTGAGAAATAGTACTTAGAGCGTCTAAATATAAGGGGTGTGATTTTTTGTACCGCTCTAAGTTTGCTTTTAAAATAGTAGTAGACAAAGCGTAATCTCCTTGTAAACTTTCTATAAACCCTTCGTAAGAACAAGTTAGAACACCTCTTTCGTTGTTAAATTCTGCATATTTTTTTTTTCCATTCTCATAACTTTCAATAGCTTTTTTATACATATTAGAATCAATGTATTCATCTCCCATTTCTCTATATACTTCTGCTAAATACTGTCTATATTCATAAGAAATTGCATACTCTTTAGTCTTTTCAAAGTGATGGTAGAGTTCTTTAAATTTCCCTAAATTTCTATAAGCACACCCTTTTAAATAATGATATTGCACCATAAAAAGAGGAGTGTCTTTTTCTGAGACAGTAGGTTTTAAAGAATCTATTAAACGAAAGAATTTTTTAGGATTTACTTCACAAATAGTTTCTAAAGAATCTAGTGTTGATTTTAAGCCTTTTTGATGAAATTTTATCTCTTTTTGAGCAAATAATTGCGTAAACAAAAAGAAAAAAATGAGGGAAATATTTTTCATTTAGAGTAGTTAGTATAAGACAAATATAAGTAATCGCTTTTATTTTTTTAACAAAAAAAATCCAACCTTTTCAGATTGGACTTTTTAAATAGAAATTTAAAAAATATTAATTTTTCATTTTCTTCTTTTTAAATGTATCAAACTTAGAGTCTTTCTTTTTGGGCCAACTGTTGTTAGAAGTATCTACATCAGCAGTTTCAAAGTCTGGATCTACGGTGATTTTTACAATTTCTTTTGTAGAAGCAAAAACTCGGTTTACAATCGCATCGTTTTTCATCCAAATTTGTGCAGGAAACGTTTCTCGCTTTGTTGTACCATCTGCATACGTTAACTCTACAATGATAGGCATTACTAAGCCTCCAAATTTTTCAAAAGCTACTTGATAAATATATTTTGGCATCTTTTTTCTTTCTTCTACTGAAAGAGTACTCATGTATTTATCTAAAACTTCAGATTTTGCATCTTCTTTTTTATCCGTAAGGAAAACTAAATCGCCCATTTTTCCAAAATAAGCTTTGTATTTTTCTATTAATTTTCTTGTTTTTTCATCTGGTTTATCAGAAACATACATTGCTTTTACGCCTTTTACAGCAATGTCATTAAAATCTGTGGTATAGAACCATCCTCTCCAAAACCAATCTAAATCCATTGCAGAAGCATCTTCCATAGTTCTAAAGAAATCTGCAGGAGTAGGGTGTTTAAACATCCAACGTTTTGAGTAGGTTCTAAAGGCATAGTCAAATAATTCTGGTCCCATAATAGTATTACGCAACATATATAGACCTGCTGCTGGTTTTGCATAAGCATTGGCACCGAATTGTTTTACATAATCTCCTTGAGACATAATAGGTGAGATATTTTTTTGATCTCCACCCATATAACGAGTAATGTTTTTTGCCGGATTTTTTGCGAAAAGTTTGGCATCATAATCTAATTCTACTTGTATTTCTACAAAAGAATTAATTCCCTCATCCATCCAAGTCCATTGACGTTCATCTGAGTTTACAATCATTGGAAAAAAGTTATGACCAACTTCGTGTGTAATTACACCAATCATTCCTTTTTTTACTCTATCGGAGTAAGTACCGTCTTTATTTGGTCTTCCGAAGTTGAAACAAATCATAGGGTATTCCATTCCTTGTTGTTTTGCATTTACCGAAATTGCTTTAGGATAAGGATAATCAAAAGTCATTTTTGAATAGCCTTTTAAAGTATGTGCAACAACTCTTGTAGAGTGCTCTTCCCAAAGAGGGTTTCCTTCTTTTGGGTATAAAGAAACAGCCATTACAGTTTTACCGTTTATATTGGTTGCCATGGCATCCCAAATATATTTACGAGAAGATGCAAATGCAAAATCTCTTACGTTTTTAGCATTAAAATGCCATGTTTTTGTTTTTGTTGAACGTCCTTTTTCTGTTTTTTCTGCTTCTTTTTGGGTTACAATCATTACAGGATCTTTGAAAGATTGTCTTGCTTTTTTCCAACGTTTTTGTTGTGTTTTTGTCAACACTTTCTTTTCGTTCTGTAAAACTCCTGTTGCATCTACAATATGGTCTGCGGGTACGGTTAGTTTTACATTATAATCTCCAAACTCTAATGCAAATTCACTTCTTCCCCAAAACTGCATGTTTTGCCATCCTTCTACATTATTATAGACTGCTAAACGAGGGAAAAACTGTGCAATTACATAAGCTTTGTTACCATCTTCAAAAAGTTCATATCCTGAACGACCACCATCTTTTACATAGTTGTTTACTAAATAGTTCCATTTAATTCTAAATTTAAAAGTATCTCCTGGAGCTAATGCTTTTGGTAAATTTATGCGCAACATGGTGCTATTAATTAGGTAAGATAATTTTACACCGTTGCTTTCTACAGTTTCAATATTAAATCCAAATCCGTTTTTTCCACCCATATATTTTTTTTCAAAACTCTTTGGCGTTAAAAAAGAACGTGTTTTACCCGAAGTAGTTTTAGGTGTTTTAGAATCATCAGCTCTCATATTTTGGTCTAATTGCACCCATAAATATTCTAATTGATCTTTAGAATTATTATGGTAGGTAATATGCTCATCACCATAAATACGGTTTGTGTTTTCATCTAAACGTAATGACATGTCATAATCTACTTTTTGTTGCGTGTACTGATAACCTGGTGCTCCTGATGCAGTGTGCTGGTTATTTGGTGTTGGCAACAAATCTTTCATTTGCCTAAACTTATTATGGTCTGTATGTCCTTTTTGTACTTTCTTTTTTTCTTGAGCAAAAGATGCTGTAACTACAAAAAGCAAAGAGAATAGTAGTAAAATTGTTTTTTTCATTTGGTATGGTTTATATGTTAAAAATGGGGTCTAAATTAATAATAACTGTACAAAATAGATTGTAAATGATAAAACTTTAACAAAGCTTTATCATTTTTGTTAGTTTTTCATTTTTTGTTTAAATCTATCGAATTTGTTAGATTTTATTTTTGGCCAATTATTATTAGAAATATCTACGTCTGCAGTTTCTAAATCTGGATCTATTTTAATATTTTTAATTTCTTTTGATGAGGAGAATACTTTGGTAACTTCTTTATCATTATACCTCCAAATTTGTGCAGGATATGTCTTTTTCTCTTTTGTACCGTCTTTATAGGTAAATTCAACAATAATAGGCATTACTAACCCCCCCGGTTTGTTATATGTAATTTGATAATGGTATTTTGAGTTTTTACTCTTCTTAGTACTAAAACTTAATCCTGGAGAAGTATCTTCTATAAAATTGACAGATTCATCATCATTTTTATTTGTGTAATATTTCTTAACGCTTTTAATTCCTATATCAGTTACATCTGTTGTGTAAAACCATCCTCTCCAAAACCAATCTAAATCCATAGCGGATGCATCTTCCATAGTTCTAAAGAAATCTGCAGGAGTAGGGTGTTTAAATTTCCATCTTTGGGCGTAGGTTTTAAAAGCATGATCAAACAATTCTTTTCCCATAATTGTTTCTCTTAAAATCCATAGTGCAGTAGCTGGTTTTGCATAAGCATTGCTCCCAAAACTATAGACATTATCTCCTTTAGTCATAATTGGAGCAATTTTAGATTGGTCTCCGCTCATATATCTCACAATATTTTTTGGGTATCCTCTTGTAATAGGAAAATTTTTATCATAATCTAACTCAGCTAACATTTCCATATATGAGTTTAGTCCTTCATCCATCCAAGTCCATTGACGTTCATCAGAATTTATAATCATAGGAAAAAAGTTATGACCAACTTCATGAATCGTTACTTTTATCATTCTATACTTTGTTCTATCAGAATAGGTTCCATCAGGATTTGGTCTTCCAGGATTGAAACAAATTTGTGGATACTCCATACCCATTTGCCCATCAACAGAAATGGCTTTATGGTAAGGATAATCGAATGTATATTTAGAATATGTTTTTAATGTTTGTGCAACGGCTCTTGTAGAATGTTCTCCGTAAAGAGGGTTTGCTTCTTTTGAGTATAATGAGTATGCCATAACGGTTTTACCATTAATGTTTACAGCCATTGCATCCCAAATAAATTTTCTTGATGTTGCAAATGCGTAATCTCTTACATTTTTAGCGATAAATTTCCAGGTTTTTGTTCCTTTTGCTCTTTTATTTTCAATTTTTACAGCTTCTTTTTGAGTTCTAATCAATACAGGATTGTCAAAAGTTTTTCTTGCGATTGCAAGTCTTTTTTGTTCATTTTTGGTAAGTACATCACTTTCGTTTTGTAAAACTCCTGTAGCTCCTAGCATATGGTCTTTTGGCGTTGTAATGTTTACGGTATAGTCTCCAAACTCTAAAGCAAACTCACTTCTTCCCCAAAATTGGTCATTCTGCCAACCTTCTACATTATCATACACACATAGTCTTGGAAAAAACTGTGCGATTACATAATTGTTATTTCCATCAGTAGAAAAATGTTCATAACCAGATCTTCCTCCTTGAGTTCTGTGATTATTGATGTTGTACCACCAAGAAATATTAAATGTAAAGGATTCTCCTGATGCCAAAGGTTTTGACAAGTTTATACGCATCATTGTTTGGTTAATGGTATGCGATAAATTACTGCCATTAGTATTTGTTACACTGGTAATTTTAAAACCACCATCAAATGGTTTTTTAGGAAAAGCTCTGTTAAACCACTTTTTAGGTATTTTTTTTGGCACTTTACCAGATTGAATATCGGGTGTTTTAGAGTCTGACGCTCGCATGTTTTGGTCTAACTGAAGCCATAAATAAGGCAATTCATCTTCTGAATTATTATGGTAAGTAATGGTTTCATTCCCCGTAATTTTAGTGTTGGCATCATCTAAAACAATGTCCATCACATAATCAACTTTTTGTTGAGTATATTTTTTACCAGGAGCACCAGATGCTGTGTGTTGGCTATTTGGTGTTGCCAAAACATCTTTTAACTGTCTAAATTTATTTGTATTTGTATGTCCTTGTTTTGTTATTTTTTTGTCTTGAGCTACAGAAGTTGCAACGATAAAAAAGAAAGAAAAGACGAGTAAGCTAATGTTTTTCATTGGTTGAGTAATTAGGTTATTTAAGGCACAAAATAAGAATTAGAAAATAGAAAATTTTAACAATGTTAAAATTTTAACAAAGCTTTATCATTTTTTGCGGTTAGTAACACGCTTTTGTGGATTCCGTTTACTTTTGATTTGATTAAATTTTGTTGCTTCGGAAACTGTTTTTGCAGTATTTTATTGGTAATTTCAATGCTGTTTACACTATTAATATTCGTGATTTCTAAATAGAAATAGACCAAATCATCTTCATATTCTTTGCCAATATAATTGATTTTTTTTGGTTGATTATTAACCTTTATCTGTAGTTTTTCTTGTAAATATTTTTGAAAATACACATCATTATTTGGTAATTCTTTTTTTGTAGTTAGCTGCAAATCAATAGTGTTTGTTTTATTTATAGCAGTTTCGATATCATCTAAAAAGACACTAACAATTATTTGAATAGATTTTTCTTCTTCTTTATAGGTTATCTGTGTTAAGCTTAAATAATACTTATGTACAGAAAAGGAGAGAAGCGGAATGATGAGAAATAATAAATATATTTTTTTAAGTTTCATAAGGTTTTAAAAACAATAATTGCGCCAATTTACTCTTTTCTGATGATTTTTAGATATGTTTTACTTTCTTGTTGTAATATTTTAATTAATTGGAGCACTTTGTTTTTTGCGTGTAAATCTTCAATACCAAGTGGATTGCAATACTCTAAAAAATGATGGTATTTTTCTTTTGGAATTTTTAGTTCTTTAAAAAAGAAATTTTCACCTAATGTTGATAAAATTTTTGCAGGAAAGGCTTCTCTTTTTGCTAATTTTCTTCGGAGTGCCCACAGACGTTCAGAATCTTTAAAAGGAATAAATGCAATTGCGCCTGCCCCGAATCCAGCATCAATTCCGTGTGCAGTATTTACAACAGGCGGTCTCATTTTATCGATAGAATCATCAGCAACTGGGTCGGTTAATTCTGCTACGGTAAATGTCATTAAATTTCTTAAAATGGAATCTCGTTTTTGTTTAGGTACTTTCTTATTATCAAGTGCTAAAACACCAATTAAATTGTGGTTTTTAACAATAATTTCATCCAAAGTAATGATATTACTTTTTAAAACAATGTTTATTTTTTTTGTTTGATAGACCATTTTACTTGCAAAAACAATCATTGTTTTATGTTGTATGGATGATATTCTTAACGAATCTCCTATATTCATAGGGATTTGAAATAATCCTTTGTCATTACTAAAAGCGCCAGTTTTACTGTTTAAATTTATAATATGTGCATTTTTTACAATGCCCAAAGAATCGGTAATTTTACCAGAGATTATTTTAGGTTTGTTTTGATAAATTCCTAGAAATGAGGTAAATAAAAAAATAAAAAAAAGATTTTTAAACATTTGTTTGGTTGGTTTTGTACAACAAAGAAAAAGAGAATGTTTCTTAAAACTGTATTAAAGCCTTTGTAAATTTTTGTTAAAGTAATTATTGCTTAATTTTGTGATATGAAAAAAATAATTATTGCCAGTACATCTACGGTTCACGGAAGCGGTTATTTAGAATATATTCTACCAACATTATCGTCGTTTTTTAGCAATGTAAAAACTATTTTATTCATTCCGTATGCAAGACCAAGCGGGATTAGTTATAATGAATATACCGAAATTGCCAAAAAAGCTTTTGCTACTATCCATATTAAAGTAAAAGGGATTCATCAGTTTGACAATCCGAAGAAAGCCATACAAAATGCTGAGGGTATTTTTACAGGAGGAGGGAATACTTTTGAATTGGTAAACCAACTATATAAAAAGGATATATTGGTTGATTTACAGGAGGTTGTAGGAAATGGTACACCTTATTTGGGCACAAGTGCAGGAAGTAATATTTGTGGTGTTACGATGATGAATACCAATGATATGCCTATTGTGTATCCGCCAAGTTTCAATACGTTACATTTTATTCCGTTTAATATCAATGCACATTATTTAGATCCTTTAAAAGGTTCTACGCATATGGGAGAAACACGAGAAACGCGTATCAAAGAATACCACGTTTTTAATGAAACACCTGTTTTGGGTTTGCGTGAAGGAGGTTGGTTAGAGGTTTTAGGTGCTCAAATTATTTTAAAAGGAAATTATTCTGCAAGATTATTTCAGCAAAATATAGCTCCAAAAGAATTTGAAAGTGGAAGTGAGTTTAGTTTTTTAGGATAAATTTAATAATTAATATAATCTGTAATTTCTAAGCCGTAACCAATCATACCAACACGTTTTTGTTGTTGTGTATTTGTAATTAATTTTAATTTACTGATGTTTAAATCGTGTAGAATTTGCGCACCGATTCCAAAATCTCTATTGTCCATTATAATTTTAGGAGCTTTCATTTCTCCTTTTTGTTGATTTTCTTTTAGAGCAGATAATCGTTTTAGTAAATTTAAAGATTGACTTTGTTGGTTGATAAACAAAATAGCTCCTTTTTTATTTTTGGTAATTATTTGAAACATTCTGTCTAATTTTTTATCGGCATCATTTGTTAAAGTGCCAAGAATATCATTATTAACTAGTGTAGAGTTTATTCTTGTTAAAACAGCGTCGTTTTTAGACCAATTTCCTTTTGTCAATGCAATATGTAGCTGATTATTTGTGGTTTGTTGATAGGCTCTTAATCTAAATGTACCAAACCGAGTTTTTATATCAAAATCTTCTTTCTTTTTAATTAAAGAATCGTGTTCCATTCTGTATGCCACCAAATCTTCAATTGATACAATTTTAATATCAAACTTTTTAGCAACCTTTAAAAGTTGTGGTAAACGTGCCATAGAACCATCTTCATTCATTATTTCTACAATAACACCTGCAGGTTGTAATCCTGCCAAACGAGCAAAATCTATGGCAGCTTCTGTATGGCCAGTTCTACGCAAAACACCACCTTCTTTTGCTTTTAATGGAAAAATATGACCAGGTCTAGCCAAGTCAAAAGGTTTTGTATCATTATTGATTAATGCTTCAATAGTTTTTGATCTATCTGATGCAGAAATACCTGTGGTAACACCTTTTCCTCGTAAATCTACAGAAACAGTAAATGCAGTTTCTAGAGGGTCTGTATTGTTGTTTACCATCATATTTAAATCGAGTTCTTTACAGCGGTTTTCTGTAAGTGGCGCACAAATTAACCCACGACCGTGAGTTGCCATAAAGTTGATGATTTCTGGTGTTGCCTTTTCTGCGGCAACAATAAAATCTCCTTCATTTTCTCTGTTTTCATCATCTACAACAATAATAATTTTACCATTTTTAATATCGGTAATTGCTTCTGATATAGTGTGTAGCTGGGTAGTTTTAGTTGTTATTTGTGGTGTCATGTGTTGGTTGTTCTTTTAGAGAAAATTTTTGAAAATAAATTTTTAATAGGTTGTAAAACGGTATCAATACTAAATAATCCTTTATCGTTTGTAGCTCTTCTTGTTAGTAAAAAACCGATTGGTGCCATTATAAATACAGCAACCCAAGAACCAAAAAATGCTGATATAGTGCTTTCTTCTGCCATGTTTTTACCAAATGTATTTCCAAAAAAATAGAGTACATAAATGGCAATGGCTAAAATCATTGGCAAGCCAAAACCTCCTTTTCTAATAATAGAACCTAGAGGTGCGCCGATAAAAAATAGAATTAAACAAGAAAGTGAAAAAGCAATTCTGTTGTAAAATTCAATATCAAACATATTTAAAGCTTTTCTTCTAATCTTTAAAGATTTTCTATTGGATTCTAAATTACTCAAGGTTCTTTTAGCTGCAGTTGAGGCATTATTTAGGATACTAACTTTTTCATTTAGTTTAAAATTATCTAAAATGATAGGAACTATTTTTTTATTTTTTAAGGAATCAGGATATTTATATAAACCTTTTGCAGTTACATTCGAAAAAATGTTTTTTGCTCTAATAGTAATATATTCATCATAATTACTTTTCATTATGGGTATGGTATCACTTAGTTGCTGTACACTAAGCATATTATAAGAATTTTTAAAGCGTTCTTTATCTAAATCATCATCAGAAAAAGAGGAGATATCTATGTTGAATTCATATTCATCAAAACTTGCATTCGATGCAGGCATCTTTTTTCTATTAGATGCCGTTCTTCCTTTTTCATGCTCTTCATAATAATACCCATCGTATAAAATGAGTTTCATATATCTACTTCCTTCTTCAGAAATTATTTTACCTCTTTTAGACGTAATTACTTTTTTATTTCCTCTTCCGCTAGATAAATCATAAATCAATACATTTTTTAGGAGATTCTTTTTTTCGCCGTATTTTTCATCAAATTTTATTTGATATTTAGGTATTTCTGAATTAAAACTTCCTGCAACTAAGGCTAAAGATGGTTTTTTCTTTTTAATATTTAAGTATAGATTTTTTTGCTTTAAAATTGCATGCGGGTAAATATTGTTTAAGAATAAGAAATTTATTCCGCTAAACATAATTGCTAAAAAAATAAGTGGTCTTACTAGTCTTTGTAAAGAAACACCAGCAGATTTTGCTGCGGCAAACTCATAGTTTTCTCCTAAGCTTCCTAAAGCCATTATGGATGATAAAAGCACACCAATAGGCAATGCTTGTGGTATCATCATTAAAACGGTATAGTATAAAAATTTAAGAATAAAAAGGATACTAACTCCTTTACCTGCAATGTTTTCTAAAGTTTGCCAAAGCACTTGCATAACAAGTACAAAAAGCACGATAAAAAACGTAGCAAAAAAAGGAACTAAAAACGATTTAAGTATGTATTTATCTAAAATTTTCATTCCTTTTACTTGTATGCAAAGAGATTAGGGTTGATTATTAATCAATAGTAAATCCTTTTTGTAAGAATTTTTCTTTGTCAAAAGTAAATAGTTTTTCTGAAACAGGCTGGTTACTTTTAAATTTAGTGATCGTAAAAGTTGTTTTTGATCCGTTAGCCCCAACTTGAATTAGTTTGTAAATATGTTTTGTTTTGGCATCTACACCAAGCTGAACGCTTACAATCTCTGAATGACTATCAATAGGAGTGAGGTTTATAAATTGTACTTTTCTGCCTCTAATATTTTTAATTTTCCCCATAGAATAACTATAACCTTCTTTATAAAAAGTTAATAATTTTGATGGATAAATAAAACCATCATCCTCTTCGAGTTCTCCTTCAGAGATGTTTATTTCTTGTTCTTCATTATTGATAACATATAGTTTTGTTCCATCAAAAATAAAGTTATTTCCTAAATAGTTTAGGTTGTATTTTTCTCCTTGTAAAATAATGTTACCTCTCATAGTATCATTAGTACCAGCATCTTCATTGGTTAATGTAGAGCTAAAACTAATATACATATTTTTATAAGCTCCCATTTTTGTAGAAACTTCATCTAATAAAGCTTTTGCTTTTGTAGAATTTTGAGCATAACCGCCAATTGTAATTAATAATCCTAAAAATAATGTACTTAATTTTTTCATCTTTTATGATTGCTTTTTTTCGTTTTCTAATAATTGTTCTAGAGCAATAAAATCAGGCACTAATACTTGTCTTGCTTTGCTTCCTTCAAAGCCACCAACAATACCAGCAGCCTCTAGTTGATCTATCAACCTACCAGCTCTGTTGTACCCTAACTTTAGTTTTCGTTGTAATAAAGAGGCAGAACCTTGTTGTGCTGTAACAATTATTTCTGCGGCATCTTTAAACAATTTATCTCTCTCTGCTATATCATTATCAAGAGTTGTGCCACCTTCTTCACCAACATATTCGGGTAATAGATATGCTTCAGGATACGCACGTTGCGAACCGATAAAATCTGTAATTTTTTCTACTTCGGGAGTATCAACAAAAGCACATTGAATACGAATCATATCGTTACCACCAGAATATAACATATCTCCACGACCAATTAATTGATCTGCTCCTGGAGCGTCTAAAATAGTTCTCGAATCTATTTTAGATGTTACTCTAAAAGCAATTCTTGCCGGAAAATTGGCTTTGATAATTCCTGTAATTACGTTTACAGAAGGTCTTTGTGTTGCTACAATTAAATGAATACCAATAGCTCTAGCTAACTGTGCCAAACGAGCAATAGGAGTTTCTACTTCTTTACCCGCAGTCATAATTAAATCAGCAAACTCATCAATAACCAATACAATATAAGGTAAAAACTGATGTCCATTTTCTGGGTTTAATTTCCTCGCTTTAAACTTTGTATTGTATTCTTTGATATTTCTAACCATTGCATCTTTAAGCAAATCGTAACGGTTGTCCATTTCAATACACAAAGAGTTTAAGGTATTTACAACTTTGGTGGTGTCAGTAATTATTGCTTCTTCTTCATCAGGGAGTTTTGCTAAATAATGGCGTTCAATTTTATTAAAGAGAGTCAATTCTACTTTCTTTGGATCAACCAAAACAAATTTTACTTCTGCAGGATGTTTTTTGTATAATAATGATGTTAATACAGCATTCAATCCAACCGACTTTCCTTGTCCTGTTGCACCTGCCATTAGCAAGTGGGGCATTTTCGCTAAATCTACTACAAAGGTTTTGTTAGAAATAGTTTTCCCTAAAGCAATAGGAAGTTCCATTTGCGATTCTTGAAACGCTTTTGATGCAATTACAGAATGCATTGACACAATGGTCGATTTTTTGTTAGGCACCTCAATACCAATGGTTCCTTTACCAGGAATAGGAGCGATGATACGAATTCCTAATGCCGATAAGGACAAGGCAATATCATCCTCCAAATTTTTAATTTTTGAAATTCGGATACCTGCTTCGGGTACAATTTCATACAATGTAATTGTAGGACCAACAGTTGCTGAAATTTCTGCAATACCAATTTTATAGTTTTTTAAGGTTTCTACAATTCGGTTTTTATGATTTTCTAGTTCATCTTGATCAATAGAAATGCTTTCGTTATATTGTTTTAATAAGTTAAAAGTCGGAAATTTATAACTTCCCAGTTCTAATGTAGGATCAAATTCACCAAAATCTTTAATTAACTTATCCGATAAGTTTTCGGTAACACTTTTTTCTTCCTCTACTTTTTCTACTATAATCTCTACCTTTTCTTCTTCCTTAGTTTTTTTAAGAGGAATCGTTTTTTCTTTTACAGGTGTATCAACACCAGAATGGTTTGAGATGGTTGGTTGTAAGTTCTCTACAGACAATTCAAACTCAGTTTTTTCAATATTTTCTTCGGATGATTCTTTTTTAACGCTATCAGTAACACTAATAGTATCTATGTTATTCTCTGCCTCTTTCTTTGGAATTTTCTTTGCAATAGCTTCAGGAGTTATCTTAAATCGGATAACTAAATAGGCAATAAAAAAGAAAAAGAGGATAATTGCCAATCCTGTTTTACCAAGAAAAGCTTGTAAATACTCATTTACTTCAAAACCAATAATACCAGATAAAAGAGCTTGTTTTTCACCTACAAACCCTAAAGAAATAGAAAGCCATAGCATTGATAATAAACCCCAGTTCCAAGTAACAACAATTTTAGATGCCTTGAGTTTTAATAACCAATACAAACCTGAAATAAATAATAAAACAGGAATTATAAATGCAGAGATACCAAAACCTCTATAAATAAAAAAGTGACTGACTTTTGCCCCCAACTTTCCTAATAGGTTTTTACTAGTTATTGTTTTATCAGTTAAATGCGTTAAAGTACTTTGGTCTTCTTGCCAAGAAAAGAAAAATGAAATGAAGGCAATTGCTAAGAAAACAGCAAATAGAATTAAAAAAGAACCTATAATAGTTTGAGTTTGTCTATTTTTTAAAAAAGAAAGGAAACCCTTTTTCTTTTTAGATATTACCGTATTCTTTGTTTTTTTCGTTGCTCTTTTTGCCATAGATTCGTTGGTATTACCAATTCGTAAATATAGTATTTCCTTAGATTAAAGGCAATACTTTAGGAATGTAAATAATTGCAGCAATGATTAAAGAAATAATTGCAGCAAAACCAGGAGCGCCAGCAGCAATATCTTTGATAAAACCAATTTTTTCATGATAATCTGGATGTATAAAATCAGCCACTTTTTCAATCGCAGTATTTAAAGATTCTGCAACCAAAACCATACCAATTGCTAAAAGCTGAAGCATCCATTCTGTGGCAGAAATATCAAAATAAAAACCAGCAATAATAATTAAAAAAGCAAAAAAAGATTGTGCTTTTATACTGTCTTCTGTAGTTAATAAGAGCCACATTCCTTTTAAGGCAAATTTTACACTGCGTAATCTTCCTTTTATAAAACCATCATTTGGGTTTTTCATTTGTTAATTTCTTTTAATGCTTTGGCGTAATTTGGTTCATCAACAATTTCAGAAACTTGTTCTGTATATAAAACGGTTCCCTTTTTATCAACAACAATAATACATCTTGAATGTAGGTTCGCTAAAGGACCTGTTGTGATTTCAAGTTCAAAATCTTTACCAAATTTTCCTGTTGCAAAGTCAGAAAGCATTATTACATCTTCTAATCCTTCTGCACCACAAAAACGTGCTTGAGCAAACGGTAAATCTCTAGAAA
>Ga0256845_1001697_pt1 | contig 17255 bp, 17 predicted proteins | sample RiftiametaG_FD_189101 | JGI IMG/M metagenome (GOLD analysis project Ga0256845, IMG submission 189101) | Tube worm associated microbial communities from hydrothermal vent at the East Pacific Rise, Pacific Ocean - Riftia | ecosystem: Host-associated > Annelida > Integument > Unclassified ...
TGTTCCATGTTTAGCAGGTAAGTCAAGTCCTGCATGGAAAGATTTCTTTTTAGTAACGGGATGGATTCTATATCCAAAGGCACTGGCTATGCGTTTATAATTAAGTGGCTTACCATTTGGTATGCTATTTAAGAGAAGAGCTTTTTGTATAGCAGTGACTTTTTCTTGTTTGACTTCATCTTGTATGTTTTCAACAATCTTCTTTTTAGTCTCTTCTTCATGTGCTTTTGCCTGTTGCACGCGATCAGCAAAACTTGCATTGATATCGGGACCTATACCTATAATCTCTTCTACTTCACGTAGGTGTGACTGCATAGAGTGTAATTTATCAGTATTCTCATCTATGAGTGAAAGAAGCTGTTGTTTAAGTATATTAAGTTTCTCATTCTCTTTTTTAAGTGAACTACTGGTTGTTTCAAGTGTCATAATCTCTTGTTTATAGGTATTGGTTTCCACTTTAAGTACGTTGACTTTATCATTGAGGAACTTAACGTAAAAAAATGTTCCTATACCGATAAGTATAAGTGTTAAAACAGCAAAGAAGATAACTTTTTTAATAATCTCATGTACAGAATACTGTTTAGATCCATGTATATCTGAGATAGTAATAATAAAACGATTTTTCATAAAGTCTCCTCGATGTATTTAATAGCATTGATGTAACTAAGGCTATTGAGCTTAATACCCTTATATGCTATATCAAAAGCTGTACCATGGTCTACAGAAGTTCTTAGTATTGGTAAGTTCAAACTCACATTAATACCTTCATCAAAGTAAAGTGCTTTAAGTGGTGCCAACCCTTGGTCGTGGTACATCGCTATGTAGTGTGTGTAGTTTTTACGTACATTAGGGGTAAATGCTACATCAGGCACCAATGGGTCACTGTAGGTCGGGTTGCACTCATCCTGACAAAACTGTTGGTTAGCATTATTAATAGCCTTTTGAATAACAGTCTCTTCATCCCCAAGCACCCCATCATCTCCAGCATGTGGGTTTAGCCCTAGTACACCTACAGTAGAAGTAGGTTTAGCAGTATGATAAAAGTCTACGAGAAAACGTGTCAAATCTTTTTCGTTGATACTAGAAGCTACCTCTCTAAGTGGTATATGCTCAGTATAGAGAGCCACATACATCTTGTCACACCCTAGCATCATGATAGCCTCAGCATCAAAGAAGTCACGCAAGGCATCGGTATGCCCTTTGTAGTCTACACCTGCAAGTTCCCATGCCTTTTTATGGATGGGTAGGGTACAAATGGCATCTACTCTTTTTTCTCGTGCCAGTGCTACAGCTGTGGTAAAAGAAGAAAAAGCATATCTTCCACTATCAGCACTCACTACACCTGCTTCTATCTCAAAGCTTGGAGCGATGTTTTCTATGGTTTGAAAATCAGAAGGGATGGTAAGGTTTAGTTTTTCTGCTGCTTGTGCTAACATTGTCTTGTCTATACAGTACAAAGGAGTGACTATATTACAAATATCATTATGGTTTTCAAGGGCAAGTTGAATACCTATACCGTTTAGGTCACCTATTGAAATAGCTACTTTTTTCATGTTCCTCCCGTAGGGTGCGTTTGCTAACGCACCTTTTGTATCTGTCAACCCTTACGGCGATATTTTATTTTGTGCAATTTTTATTACGTGGTGCGTTTGCTAACGCACCCTACAAATTATCGTATTAATTTGGCTTTCATATCAAGTATCGCTTGTTCAAGTCCTACATAGATAGAACGAGCAATGATACTTTGACCAATGTTGAGTTCTTCAATGGTCTCTATCTCTACTATGTCGCCTACATTTTGCATATTGAGTCCATGTCCTGCTGCGACTCTGAGTCCATACTCCATTGCATCACAGCTTAGTAAGCGTAAGTTAAAGAGTTCATCTTTGAGCATCTGTGTGAGTATTTTTCGTGAGAGGTCTAGCTCTGGTATGCTATGTGGTGTCTTGGCTAGGTTAGAGTAGAGCATAGCGTAGATGTTGGCATATTTACCCGTATGAAACTCTATCCACTCTACACCTAAGTCTAATGAAGCTTTGACAGCTGAGAGGGTAGGGTCTATGAAGAGTGAGACTTCTATCTCTTGGGCTTGGAGTCTTTTTATAGCCTCTTTGAGTTTGGGTTGTTCTCCCTCTACGGCGAGTCCACCCTCAGTGGTTACCTCTTCACGCTTTTCAGGTACAAGAGTAACTCGGTGAGGTCTGAGCTCACAGGCGATGTCTATCATGCTTGGTTCTGTGGCACACTCTAGGTTCACAGGAAGAGACGATAGCTCTATGATGTTCTTAGTATCATGGTCTTGCATGTGTCGTCTGTCTTCACGTAGATGTATAGTAATCTGGTCTGCCCCTGCACGTTTACAGATGCTTAATGCATCAAGTGGGTCTGGGTCTGCTACTTTTCTAGCTTCTCTTAGTACTGCGATGTGGTCAATGTTTATGCCCAATAACATCTATGAACTCCCTTGAGTTAGTATAGCTTTTATTATAGCAAAAGTTTTTAAGATAGGATTTGTATAATCATTCTAATACTACTTAGGAAGCCAAAATGTCTGAAAAGAAAACACTACCCATCAACGAATACAAACATATCAAACACAACATAGGTAATGGCAGACCTACCATCTTAGCTTTTGGCATGAGTCATTGCTATAGTTGTTTGGCTATGTCTAAAGTGTTTGCAGAGGTGTTAGATGTTCATCCAGAGTATCAGATTTATTCTATAGACTCCCAAAAAGAGAGACTCGTAGCCCGTGACACTTACAAACTAAAAGAGATGCCTACGCAAATCTTTTTTAATGAACTTGGAGTTGAGGTTTTTCGTCATACTGGGGCGTATAAGAAACCTGTGTTGGATATTATTTTGAAGAAGTGGGGCTTTGTGTAGATTTTCTCTTCTGAGGAGGAATAAATATATTCTACATATTCATAAGTGTCGTATGTATCCCACTCAGGAGAGTGGGATGAAAGTTTGAATATGATTGTTTCTATATTGGTTCAGTGATAGTTCTAACACATCTAAGACCAATGTTTGGCTTGAGTGATTTTAAATCTCTTCCAAGAGGAAGAGAATTAAATCTTGTTGAAATAGTAGTATAGCTACTATCACTACTTTCATTATTTGTTTGAGTATCTTTAAGTGCAAGTAGTTTATTACAATGTGCATCATAATTCACATCCATGTCTTTTGTAGCTTTAATGAATATTTTTAATTCCTTAGCGGTAGGTGTTCTCCACTTAGATAATCCTGCAAAATTTCCAAATTTACTACTCTTACAAAATCCTTTAGCAAGTTCAAATTCAGAACGAAATGTGTTTTTATGGATTTTTGCACATTTGCCTTTGCTAACATCAGGTTCATTTACCCACATTAATTTAGTGCTTTTTTGAATAAGTACTACATCGTCATTACTAGTCAATATTGCTTCATAAATATCTGGACCATTGTCGATGACAGCAAAAGTAATAATGGAATCCATGATGATGGGAACATATGTTTTGGTTGACTCCGAGGCTGTACTCATAGTTGAAGATACTAACAGAGAAAGCATACTAACTTTTATTAATCTAAACATTTCCCCTCCTTTTTTATAAAATAAAGCAATAGTTTATTATAATTTTACTTAATTATATAGCAAGTATTACGTTAAATTAATTTTATATACAAACCAACCCCTAACCAAAATTACGCTAAAATCGCGACAATAATTAACTAAAGGCTATAACATGGCAAAAAGAACAATCAAAAAAGCAGTACTCGCTTACTCTGGTGGGCTTGATACGAGTATCATTCTTAAATGGCTTCAAGACGAGTATGAGTGTGAGGTAGTGACGTTTACGGCTGACCTTGGTCAGGGTGAAGAGGTAGAGCCTGCACGTGTTAAAGCACTTGCTATGGGTATCAAAGAAGAGAATATCTTTATCTTGGATTTACGTGAAGAGTTTGTAAAAGACTTTGTCTTTCCTATGTTTAGAGCCAATGCTATTTATGAGGGTGAGTATCTGTTAGGTACGTCTATTGCACGTCCACTCATCTCTAAAAAGCAGATAGAGATAGCACACCAAACAGGTGCAGACGCAGTAAGTCATGGGGCGACAGGAAAAGGGAATGACCAAGTACGTTTTGAACTTGGTTACCTTGCACTTGACCCAGACATTGCTGTTATCGCTCCATGGAGAGAGTGGGACTTGAACTCACGTACTAAACTACTCAAATATGCAGAAGAACATGGTATAGATATCGATGGTAAAGGGCAAGCTAAGCCTTACTCTATGGATGCGAACTTACTTCATATCTCTTACGAGGGTGAGCATTTAGAAAATCCATTTAACGAACCAGAAGAAGATATGTGGTTATGGTCTGTAAGCCCAGAAGCTGCACCCGATAATCCTGAATACATCACTATCACCTATGCTCACGGTGACCCAGTAGCTATCAACGGTGAAGAGATGAGTCCTGCTACGATGCTAGAGACACTTAACAAGTATGGTAACAAACATGGTATCGGGCGTATCGATATTGTAGAAAACCGTATGGTAGGGATGAAAGCACGTGGATGTTATGAGACACCAGGTGGGACTATTATGCTTAAAGCACACCGTGCTATAGAGTCTATTACCCTAGATAGAGAAGAAGCACACCTTAAAGATGAGATGATTGCGAAATATGCTAAGGTTATTTACAACGGTCTATGGTGGTCACCAGAGCGTAAGATGATGCAAGCTGCTATAGATGCAACACAAGAGCATGTCAATGGTGATGTAAAGCTCAAACTTTACAAAGGTAATGTCATCGTAGTAGGTAGAAAGTCTGATGAGTCACTTTACTCAGAAGAACACTCTACATTTGAAGAAGATGAAGTCTATAACCAAAAAGATGCAGAAGGGTTCATAAGACTTAATGCACTTCGTTTCATTATCGAGGGTAAAAAGCAGCCAGAGCGTATAGCTTCTTTAATAGGTGCTTCAGATGAGGTTGAGGTATGTCGTATAGAGACTGGTTCATTTACTATCTGTCAGCGTATTAAACGTTTCTTCGGATTTGCTAAAGATGAGTCTCCTGCTAAACAAGGTAAAGAGTACATTAAAAATAAATAATTAATCGAGTAACTCTTCCATCGCCTTCAATATTTTTGAAGGTGAAAACTTCAAAAAACTCTCTCTATAAAAAAAACTTGGTATCACTTCTAAAAAAACATAGGCTACCATGAGCATAGGGTAAAATGCTTTATATTCCAGACTAAATGACTTAAAGGTATAGCGTGTTTTAAACCACTCTTGGGCAGAGACTAGACCATTATATACAAGCAGTACTTCCATAGCGAAAATAGACCCCCAGATAAAGTAGGTCATACCTATAACAAGTAATGCACCCTTCACACCATACATACCCATAATAGCAGCAAGAAAGATGGCTCCATAAATGGCAAAAGAGCCAAAGCCAATAGTAGCAAAGAGTACCAGTGCTGAAAAGACAAAGAGTAGACTACCAAAGAGAAAAAAGAGTTCTAAAAAAGTTTGTTGTTCTTGAAAAGTGGGGCTAAAGTATGCCCCTACAAGGGTAATGGTAAAGATAGCTAGTACGATAAGAGCTAGAGAACGATACTCTTGCATGATTACCTCCGTAGGGTGTTGTCCCCTGACAACACCAATATTTTTCATTATATCAAATTTTGAAAAGGTGTTGTCAGGGACAACACCCTACATTAATCTATTTCGTAGAGTTTAATCAAACTTTTAACATCAGCCTTGCGACCTAACCACTCTTGGTAGAGTTCAGACATCTCTTTGCTTCCACCGTTTGCGAGTATATATTCTTTATACCCCTTTGCAGCCTCTTTGTCAAATCCTGAGTTTTCATCTAAACAGCTAAAGAATGCATCGGCAGAAAGTACTTCTGCCCATTTGTAGCTATAGTACCCTGCTGCATAGCCACCTGCAAAGATGTGTGCGAAACCGTGCTGGAATTTGTTGTATGCTGGAGTTTTAAGAAGAGAAGTTTTTTCTCTAATACCGTTGAGTAAAGCTTGTACTTCTTCACCTTGGTAAAGACCTTGATGGAGAGTAAAGTCAAAGAGAGAAAACTCTACTTGACGTAAGATGCCAAGGGCTGCTTGGTAGTTTTTTGTCTCTTTGATTTTAGCCATAAGTTCTGCTGAGATAGGCTCTCCACTCTCATAGTGGAAACCAAAACGCTTGAGTATGGCTGCTTCGTAAGCAAAGTTCTCTAAAAACTGAGAAGGGAACTCCACTACATCCCATGCTACACCGTTAATGCCTGAGACTGAACGTTCGTTACATTTACCAAATAGATGGTGTATAGCATGTCCCATTTCATGAAAAAGGGTGACTACATCATCATGACGTAAGAGTGAAGGTGTGTTTTCTGTCGTAGGTGAGAAGTTACAAACAATGAAAGCAGAGGCTAAATGTTTGTTACCCTCAGCATCCTCGTAGTGTGTCTCCCAGTCATTCATCCATGCACCACCACGTTTTTCTTTACGTGCTTCAAGGTCGAAGTAGATGCGTCCTCTTAGTTTACCATTGTCAAAGATATCAAATGGTTTTACACATTCATGCCATGTAGGTACGTCAGCTGGTTTAAAAGTTACCCCAAAGAGTTCAGAGACGATATCCAGTAAACCTTGTAGTACTTTTGCTTGTTCAAAGTAGGGCTTTGTCATTGTGTCATCAAAGTCAAACTTCTCTTTTTTGAGTTTTTCTGAGTAGTAGCCTACATCATACCCTGCTAAGTCTTCTATGCCATCTGTACGTTTAGCAAATGCTTTTAGTTCAGAAAGTTCATTTTTGGCTTGAGGAAGTGCAGCGTCAGCTAAGTCGTTAAGGAAAGTAATGACATCTTCTTCTTTACTTGCATCTCTAGTCTCTAGCGCATAGTGTGCATATGAAGTGAAGCCAAGTAGTTTAGCTTTTTCATTTTTAAGTGCGAGGATTTCATCAATCACTTCAGCATTTTTAGGGGCTCTGGTTGCGTATGCTTTGGAGAGTTCTTTTCTATACTCTCTATTTGGACCATAAGTCATGTAGGCTAAGTAGCTAGGGATTTGAAGTGTAAACTTGTAAATGGTTTTGCCCTTTACTTCTTCTTTGGCTGCATCGATATCTGTTTGTGGCATTCCCTCTACATCTTTTGCATTTTCGATGATGAGTTCGTAAGCATTGGTAGCATCTAGTAAGTTTTGAGAAAAATTATTAGAGAGCTCTGAGAGTTTAAGGCTTATCTCTTCCATACGTTTTTTTTGGGCTTCTGGTAAGTTTACACCAGAGAGTACAAAGTCTCTAATATCATGGGCTACGACAGTTTTTGATTCTTCACTGTCTGCTTTGATTTGTTCTATTTTTTTAAAAAGTTCAACATTTTGTGCCATCTCAGAGCCAAATTTAGAAAGCAATGGTAATGACTCTTCATAGGCTTTTTGTGTCTCATTTGAGTTCATTACTGAGTTTAGGTGTGAGAGTGGTGTAAAGAAAAGTCCTAATTCTTCATCTAAATCTTGTAATGGTTTAAGTACTTTGTCATAGTTTGTATGGTTTGATTTAGTGATTGTATCAATGATTGTACGTTGTTTGTTTAAAAGGGTGTCGAGTTCTTTGGGGAAGTTCTTTAAGTTGTCTATATGAAAGTTTTGAAACATATTTTATATCCAGATAATAATTTTTATGATTGTAACATCTATTAGTAAACTTTAGATAAAATATCTACAATTATTATCTCAAGGATGAAAAATGAAAGTATTATTAATTAAAGATGTCAAAGCATTAGGCTCAGCAGGTGAAATCAAAGATGTAAAAGATGGTTATGGACAGAACTTTCTTATAGGCAAAGGATTGGCAAAATTAGCTACGCCTGATGTAGTGGAAAACTGGAAAGCAGAACAAGAGCGTATGGCAAAAGAGCTTAAAGATGAACTTACACGTCTTGAAGCAGAGAAAATTACGCTTGAAGCCAGTGAAATCAAAATAGAAAAGCAGTCTGCACCAGTGGGTATAAAAGGTTCTGTTGGAAATGCAGATATTTCTGCAGCGATTGCTGAACAACTTAATATTGAACTAGATAAAAAACATGTTAATCTTAAGAAAGCATTAAAATCTACAGGTATTCACGAAGTAGATGCAAAATTAGGTCATGGTATACATGCAACACTTAAAGTAAATGTGGTAGCAATCTAATGTTTCATGCAACTACGATACTGGGCTATAAGGCTGATGGTAAAGCAGTCATTGGTGGAGATGGGCAGGTAAGTTTTGGAGATACCATTCTTAAAGGTAATGCTACTAAGATTCGAAAACTTGGAAAAGAGGGCGAAGTTTTAGCAGGTTTTGCAGGAAGTACTGCGGATGCCTTTAACCTCTTTGATATGTTTGAAACCATACTTGCTGAGAAAAAAGGTGACTTGTTTAAGTCAGTCATAGGTTTTTCTAAAATGTGGAGAAAAGATAAACACTTACGTCAGTTAGAAGCGATGATGATAGTGCTTAATAAAGAGCATATTTTTATTCTTACTGGTACAGGAGATGTAGTTGAGCCACAAGATGGGAAAATAGCTGCGATTGGATCTGGAGGTAACTATGCTATCTCTGCAGCACGTGCACTAGATAAACATGCAACGTTAGATGCAAGAACATTGGTACAAGAGTCACTAGAGGTTGCTGGTGAACTTTGTATCTATACAAATACAAATATAAAAATATTGGAACTGTAAATGAGTACAATGGATAATTTAACACCTAAAGAGATAGTCACTTATCTTGATAAATACGTTATAGGTCAAAATGATGCGAAAAAGACTATAGCCGTAGCACTTAGAAATCGTTATAGACGTATGCAACTTGATGAAGAGTTGCAACAAGATGTCACACCTAAAAATATATTGATGATAGGTAGTACCGGGGTTGGTAAAACTGAGATAGCTAGAAGACTAGCTAAGATGATGAATTTACCTTTCATTAAAGTAGAAGCAAGTAAATATACAGAAGTTGGGTTTGTCGGACGTGATGTTGAGTCGATGATACGTGACTTGGCAGCTACTTCTATGCAAATAGTACGTGAGGCCGAAAATGAGAAGAATAAAGAGAAGATAGCAAACTATATAGAGAACAAGATTATAGAAAAACTTCTTCCTCCATTACCAGCAGGAGCATCTGAGCAGAAAAAAGAAGAGTATGAAGCAAGCTTTGCACGTATGCAAGAGAAATTTGTTAAAGGTGAACTTGACCATCTTAAAATTAAAGTAGAGATGCCAAATAATCCACAAATGCCAGAAGATGGGCTACCTCCTCAAATGATACAGGTACAAGAGAGCATTGTAAAAGTGCTTGGTGGTATGGGTAAAAAAGGTCCAGAAAAAGAAGTGTCTGTTAAAGATGCAAAGAAAATTCTTGAAGCTGAGGCAAGTGAGGAACTACTAGATGAAGAGTCTCTTAAAACACTAGCTCTTGAAAAAGTAGAGAAGGGTGGTATCGTCTTTTTAGATGAAATAGATAAAGTAGCAGTACCAGCTAACTCACAAGGCAGACAAGATCCGAGTAAAGAGGGTGTGCAAAGAGACTTACTTCCTATCGTAGAAGGTTCTACTGTACATACAAAGTTAGGTATGGTAAAAACAGATCATATTCTTTTCATCGCTGCGGGTGCATTTCATGTGTCTAAGCCAAGTGACTTGATGCCAGAACTTCAAGGGCGTTTCCCCTTGCGTGTAGAACTTGACTCCTTAGATGAAGAGACACTGTATAGAATACTTACGGAACCAAACAATTCATTGATTAAACAGTATGAAGCACTTTTAAAGGTTGAGGGTGTAGAACTTGTATTTGATGAGTCAGCGTTAAGAGCTATAGCTGCTTACTCACTACAGGCGAATGAAAAGACAGAAGATATAGGTGCAAGACGTTTACACACAGTGATGGAACGTATCTTAGAAGAGATAAGTTTTTCTGCTGATGAGCATAGTGGTGAGAAAATTATTGTGGATGAAGCACTTGTTAAAGAGAAGATAGGTGATGTAGTAGAAGATGAAGATACAACGAGGTATATACTATAATAGGACGTTATTTGAGCAAAGCTCAGATATAACTACGCTAACGCTGAGTTTGCTTCAGCAGCAGGCTCACATGACTAGTCATGTTTATAATGCTGATACTAGGAAAATATATGTTTGACCATGAAAAAGAAGAGATAGATACAAAAGCAGGCTTTGTAGCTGTTGTAGGACGTCCTAATGCTGGGAAAAGTACATTACTCAACCATGTGGTAGGAGAGAAACTTACTATGGTTTCTAAGAAGGCACAGGCAACACGTAAACGTATGAATATTATAGTGATGCATGAAGATATGTATGGTAAAGAGTCTCAAATTATTTTTGTAGATACACCAGGTATACATGAAAAAGAGAAGTTACTCAATCAGTTTATGATGGATGAAGTACTTAAAGCCATTGGTGATGCAGACTTGATAGTATTTCTCGCCCCTATTACAGATAAACTTACGGAGTATGAAAAGTTTTTAAAAATGTCTGAACGTAAGGGGACAAAACATATTGTACTTCTTACTAAAATGGATCATGTGAAACAAGGAGATATTCTTAAGAAGTTAGGGGAGTATCAAAAATATCAAGATAGATTTGAAGCAATCATTCCTTTTTCTGTCAATAAGAAGGTGGGAAAGAGTCAACTACTTGATGAAATTTCTAAACATCTTCCAACTTCACCATTTTTATTTGATACAGAAATTTTGACAACTGACAACATACGAGATATTTACAAAGAACTTATCCGTGAATCTATATTTGAGAACTTGAGTGATGAGATACCTTATGAAAGTGATGTAACTATTGAGAAAATTGATGAAACAGATACACTAGATACTGTTTATGCCACAATAGTAGTAGAAAAAGATACGCAAAAAGGTATGATTGTTGGGCAAAAAGGAGAAGGTATTAAACGTGTTGGTAAATTTGCACGACAACAAATGGAAATATTTTCAGGTAAAAAAATATTTTTAGATTTACACGTTTCAGTGAAGAAAGGGTGGAGTAAAAATAGAGATGGACTTGAAGAATTAGGATATATACTGTAGAAAATAAAAAACAGTTGATTTGACAATATATCTGTAAAGCCCTGAATATAGGATATTTATACATAAAATAAAAGAAAACAATAAAGAAAACTTATATTATTAGTGAACTTTTTAAGTTTGTAAGATACTTTTAATATTATAACATATATAATTGTTTAACAAACAAGGAAGATTAGAATGTTTTCGAAAAAAAATTCGTCAAAATCAACTATAAAAAATATTGTTACACTTAATGTATTTTCAGATAAAAGTTATATATTTAAAGACGATGCATTTCAACCTTTAAATAAACTCACTTATAATACTGCAAATTTTATTACCTCTTATGTTAGTAATAAAGATATCATTACCACAAGTGTTAAGATAAGTCGTAGTATACCAGAAGAAGATATTGCAGATATTCTTGATATTAAAGCTTATGAAGAACTAGGTCTTGACCAAGCAAATAGCTATGTTATCTCTTCGTATGAAGTTGAAAAGGCTGGAGAAGAGCGTGAATATCATATATTTGTTTCTGAGCCAGAAGATTTAGATGAATTATATTTACCTATTAAGCAACAAACAAAATATGTTGATTTGATCGTTCCTGCACCATTACTTTATAAACCATTATACACCAAAGAAATTTTACAAAATAATAATACGCATTGTTTTGTTTATTTTACGCAACAAGATGCATCAGTTACTGTGTATAAAGATGGTGAATATCTCTATTCGAAGTCAATAGAGTTTTCACTAGAACAGATATATGATAAATATTGTGAACTTATTGGTGAAAAAGTTGATGAAAAAGACTTTTTTGCAATATTGGAATCAGAAGGTTTAAAAACTACTAATAATGACTACCAACAAAACTTCATGAAGATTTTTGGGGAAGTATTTATTACTATTAATGATATTATTATCTATGCAAAAAGAGCCTTTAATTTAGAGACGATTGATCAAATGTTTATTGGTAGTGAGCATGGACCTATTATTGGATTAGATGATTATAGTCAAAACTATTTAGGGTTGCATTCTACAGATTTTAATTTTAATTATAATGTTAACAATGAAGAGTGGTATACTGATCAGTTTCAATACTTAATGTTGCTTGCTTCTTTTGAATATATGGAAGATGAATCTTCCTTTGTCAATTTAACAATGTATCCAAGAGCACCATCATTTATTAATCGTGCGAGTGGACAGTTTATAATATCAACATTTGCAGCAATATCACTAAGTCTTGCCTACCCACTTATTTATTTGGTTGGTTCATATGTAAATGATGCAAAAATTTATGCCTTAAATACAGAAAATCAAAAATTATCCACAGAAGCAAAAAAGTATAAAAGTATTTTGAGTAAAAAGAAAAAGATTATAAAAAATTTAGATAATAAAATAAAAAATGTATCTACAACTTATAGTGGAAAAACAAAGACATTAACAGCTATTTATGATAAAAAAATTAATTATAAATTAAAATCAGGACTTTTTCATACTATATCTGAAGAATTAAATAAATTTGATGTACATGTTGATATGTTAACAACAGAGGGAGATACTTTATATGTTTCTTTAGTGAGTACAGATGATAGAAAATTTACAGAACTTATTAAATATATTTCTGATATACATTTTGATGAAGTAAAAGAAATTGATATTGAAAGAATTCTAAAAGACCCAGAGAATAGTTATTATAAAGGTCTCTTAAAGGTTGTAAGATGAAATTTATAGAAGATAAATTAGAAGAACTTGATATCTATTTTGCTCCAAAGAAAGAGAGTGAAAAATGGATGTTAATATTAGGAGTTGCAGGGATTATTGCTTATTTAGGATATTCTCTCTTATTGCCTTATACTGAAGAGTTATATAATAAAAGTGAACGAACTAAAAAGCGTATACAAAAAAGTATTGCGGATAACAATACTTATTTAAATTCTATAACAGTTTCTGGAGATAGAGAATATTATGTTAAAAAATATGATAATGACATTCTTATGAAAAAGAAGAATATTGTTAATGTAAATAATAAGATAAAATTTATTGATTCTAATTTAGAAAAGTTATCAGATATGTTATTTAACCAGAAATCATGGTCAAGATTTTTAAATACAATTACGCTAAAGGCTGAAATACATAATGTTGATCTGGAGTATATTTCCAATCAATATGCAGATAACAATGGTAGTTTTGGGCATGTATTGGAAATTGGATTAGGTGCAACAGGTAACTATAGGAATATTGTGAAATTTATGAATGAATTAGAACAAAATGTGCTAGTCACTGATATTTTTGAAACAAAACTTGCTTTAGATAATAATTCATCAGATTTGAAGGCTGATATCAATATTTCAGTATGGGGGATAAATTACTAATGAAAAATATATTTTTATTTCTATTAATGTTAACAATGTTTTTAAATGCAGACCTTTCAGTCAAACAAATTCAAGAAATGGTAAACAAGATTCATGAAAAAAGAGTAGGTGTAGAGCTTGAGACATTGGCTACAACTAAAGAACCTTTTGTAAGATTACAAGAAGAAAATAATGTTTCAACTTTTGTTATTCCTGTAGTAAAGAGTAATGATGCAAAATTAGAATTGCATGCCATTGTAAATGGTAAGGCATATATAAATGATAGTTGGCTAAAAGTTGATGAGAATATTCTTGGGTATCAATTGAAGTATATAGGTAATAAGGGTGTAGTACTTAGAAATGAAAATCATATTAAAAAATTATTTTTAAGTAAAAAGAAAAATAGCTTTATTAAGCTTGAGGAGAGGTATTAAAATGAAAAATATACAAAAAAGTGGGATGAGGTTTTTAGCTATTGTAAGTATCTTTTTAGGGTTTACATTTAATGTATTTGCAAGTAGTTGTTCAGCTAAACTTTTTTCTGTGACGATTGATAGTAAGTTAACAATTGGTGACGTAATAGATAATTTAGCAGATACATGTGGTTTAACAGTTATTGTGAAAGACGATGCAGCTAAATTAAGAATGAATAAAAAACTTTATTATGTAAAGTTGAAAAATAGTACTTTAAATGGCTTTTTAAATACTATTTTAAAAGATAATGATTTAAATTATACATTAAAAGGGAATAAGCTAAAAATATCGTATTTAATTACACGTACTTTTAGAATTCATTATATCTCAGGTGCTCGTAAATCTAAAGGAGGAACAAATGTCACTATTGCAAACTCCAACAATGCTGCTGGAGGTGGAGGTGAAGGCTCTTCTTCGAAAACAGGTATAAATATAGAGACAACACATGAGTTTAAATTTTGGAAAACGGTTGAAAAAGAGATTCAGCGTATACTTGTTGGTGCTGGAGATGGTAGTACACACTATACAAAAACTGGAGAAACTTGGACGGGCCCAGATGGTAAAGTTTGGGAATATAATCCTCTTGCACCTATTATAAATGCAGAAGCTGGGATGGTTACAGTTACAGGAACAGAAAGACAAACAAATAGAGTTGCAAGATATATTCATACGCTTTCTAAACAAATCAAATCTCAAGTTTTAATTGATGTACGTATTTTAAGTGTTTCCTTTGATGATAGTACTACTTCTGGTGTTGACTGGTCTCAACTGTATACTTTACAAAACTTAACAATTAATAGTTTAATGGATGCACAAAAAAATATTACCGGATATGAGTTTGATAGTGAGTCTGGTATTACTAAAGCAACAGGTGGTATCGTTCCTGCTGATCTAAGAACAGCTCAAGTGGTAAATATCACTGGGCATACTAAAGTGACGGAGGTTGTAAAATTTTTATCAACACAGGGAGATGTTAAGTCAATTTCAAGTCCACGTGTTATGACACTTAATAACCAACCTGCACTGATATCTGTCGGTCAGGAATTATTTTATAAGATAAAATCTTCTAGTACTGCTAGTAGTGGTGGTGGAGCAGTTGCGGCAGAAGGTGAGATGGTTGATTCCGTGTTTGCTGGTATCTTATTAGATATTACTCCAGAGATTGACAGTAATGGGTATATTACATTAAAAATTAATCCATCTATATCAGAAACTAGAAATGAAATTGCTAATGATGGTGCAGTAAGGACTATACCACCAGATTTAATTAGAAGACAAATAGCATCTGTCATAAAAGTCAAAGATGGTGAACATGCTATTCTTGGTGGACTTATTTCAAGTAAAACGGGTTTTAGAAATAATAAAGTACCGCTATTAGGAGATATGCCACTCATTGGTGACTTGTTTAAGCGTGAGGAGAAAATTAATAAAGTTGAAGAGTTGGTTTTAATTATTACACCACATATTGTTAAAAACTCTAAATCTGTTTCATTAAAAGATTTAGGTTATTCAAAACTTAATGAAAAGTAGATACGAAACTGCAAAAAATGTATTCATTGATTCAATAGATATTGATGATTACATTGAGCTTGACTCTTCTGTTATTGCATATCAACAGCTTCAACATAGTATGGAAAAACCATTAAAGATGATATTGCTATTTGGACGTCCAGGAACAGGAAAGAGTATTCTTCTTAATCGTATTCATGAAAAATTAAAATATCAAAAAGAGATACATTATTTTGATACACCAGCACCCACAGAAAAAGAATTTTTTCAAAAATTATTTAAAGTACTGACTCAACAAGATTTACCAAAAAATACAGAAGTCAACTTTTCAGCACTTATTGATTTTTGTAAGAATTTGAGAAATAAAAGAGAAATAGTTATACTATTGGATGAAGCACAAATGTATGATGCGGAAATGATGGAAAAAATCCGTTTGCTTTCTGACACGCGTGCAGTAAAATTTGTTGTTTCTCTTCATAAAACAGAAGATGAAGACTTAATTGCTAAAGAACACTTTAAGTCACGTATATGGGAAATTATTGAATTGAAGAATGCGACAAAAGAAGATCAAGCAGCATATGTACATAAAAAGCTTTTGAAAAAGAATCTTTTTGAGATTGCCAATAGTATTAAAGCAAAAGATATGAAGTTAATACATAAATTTACCAATGGAAACTATAGAGAATGTAATAAATTAATGTTTACTATTTTTGAAATATGTGAGCATTATGATAAAAATGAACCTAGTAAAATTAACTATTCTCACATTCCTCAAAAAATTATTGAAATGAGTGCATTAAAGTTAGGGTATATCCATGTATGATATTAAACCATTAGAGAATGAATGGAAGAAATATCAACTAAAAAAAAGGAAACCAATATATTTCGCTGTATTTTTTCTTATTTTATTGGGTATTATTTTTATGAGTATAATGAATTTTTCTAATGTAAATGAATATATAGATAAAATAAATAATAAGTCAACAATTAGTAATAAAAATAATAAAAATGTTTTGTTGAAAAATAATGCTCTAACTAAATTAGAGACTGAAGAAGATAATGCAAATGTTAAGATTACAAATATTAATCAATCCTCAGATATTTTAGTTGATATACCTATACTAAATATAAAAGATAATACGGATACAAAAGTAAATAGTGATATGAATCATGATAAAATACATTTAAATATTATTGAAACATCAAGTGTGAAAGCTTATGAAGACGTAGAAAAACGTTTTAAACAATCACGTGATATTGATGATGCTTTATTTCTTGCTAAAAGTTATTATAAAAAACATAATTATAAAAAAGCAGAATATTGGGCATATGAAGTAAATAAACTTGATTCAAATATAGAAGAGAGTTTGCTTATATTTGTTCGAGCTAAAGTTAAACTAGGGCATGTTGCTGAGAGTTTATCTATTCTCAAGAATTATATTATTAAATCTAATTCACAAGAAGCAAAAAGATTATTAAATAAAATAGAAAACAGTAAGTAGTAATATGTCTTTTAGATTATGTTATACTTTATATTTTTACTTACATTGGAGGTCCAAATAATGGTAAAACTCATTGAAATTATGCTTAAAGAAAAGCTCATCACTAAAGATGCTATTTCTACATTGGTGAAAAGTAGACCACCTAAGAAAATATCTTTTGCAAATTTAATTGCTGAAGATATAATTGACTTACACACTGTAGAAATATTTCTTGCGAAGAAAATTAGACAGGGTATTATTACTTTATCACATTTAGAAAAAATTGAAGGTATTAGTATTATTCCCATTATGGAAGAAGTGGCTAAAGCATTACATATTGAATATATAGATTTGGATGATG
>Ga0256845_1001698_pt1 | contig 17248 bp, 16 predicted proteins | sample RiftiametaG_FD_189101 | JGI IMG/M metagenome (GOLD analysis project Ga0256845, IMG submission 189101) | Tube worm associated microbial communities from hydrothermal vent at the East Pacific Rise, Pacific Ocean - Riftia | ecosystem: Host-associated > Annelida > Integument > Unclassified ...
CATTTATTGCAAGGTTTTCTACACAAAATACACATTACCTTGCAATTCTAAACACATAAAATCGCCATTTTATCAAGTTATCTGTCTGAAAAATAATTAGTTAAATAATTCTTAAGGTTCGACTACATAATTAAAACAAACCAATTTATAAATAATTTACCGTGCAACGGTCTTAAATTTTAAAAACAATGATTTAACAATCATTATTTTGTAAAACCCACTCGAACTGACAGGCTAGTGGTAAAAAAAAACTGTCAGTTCGAGTGGTTTCGATGTTCCCTGAGCGAAGCCGAAGGGAATCGAAATTGTATCGAGAATAAGATTTTTTTAGAGGGAAGTGTTCTCGATACAAATTTTTATTTATTTTACTATCGTAAAAAAATATAAAATTCACTCGAACTGACAGAGTTGTTACTATTGAGATAAAACCCTGTCAGTTCGAGTGGTTTTTAAGGTTGTTTAAATTTTTTAATTTAAACAACTAAAAATTGTATCGAGAACAGTTGTAAGGCTTTAAATACCTGCAAAATTCTCCAACAATTTCATTCCAAATTTGTGACTTTTTTCGGGATGGAATTGAACACCATAAATATTATCTTTTTCTACTGCTGCAGTAAAATCAGTACCATAATTTGCAGTGCAAAGTGTATCAACATCATTTTTAGGTTGCATATAAAAACTGTGAACAAAATAAAAGCGTGGGTTTTCGTACATGTCTTTAAATAAGGTGGATGTCTTTTTAAGTTTAAGTTCGTTCCAATTCATGTGCGGAACGGTTAGGGTGTTTTCGTTAAACTTTACCACCTCCATATCTATCCATCCTAAACCTTTTTCTGTACCCTCTTCGCTGTTGTTACCCAACATTTGTGCTCCTAAACAAATACCTAATAAAGGAGTTTTATCTTGCAATACTTTTTTACTTAGCACTTCAATTAACCCACTTTTACGGAGTTGCTGCATTCCAAAATCAAAATGACCAACACCGGGTAAAATTAATTTTTTGGCTTGTTCTATTTCTGAAATATTGTTACTGATAATAGATTCAACACCTATTTTTTTTAACATGTTTTGGATGCTCTTGATGTTTCCTGCTCCGTAGTTAATAATGGTTATCATAATTGTTGAAATACATTTTCAATGCCTACTTTTTTAAGCAGGTTCACAGGGTAAATTTAATTAAAACTTACGATTAAATTTTAATACAAAAAACAAAATGATCAATAGAGTAGTCAAGATTGATTGGTCTATTGGTTAGGATTTGGGGCTATGATTTAAAATTAGTGGAGAATTACAACTGAATATTGGTGATTTTCTTTTTATTTTTTATAAAATAAATAATAAATAAACCCATAACACCTATAGAAATATACAATTTATAAATGATGTCAATATCCTTTAAAAGGAAAACTACAACTGTACTTAGTAGTATCGCAAACAGCCATAAAATAGGGTAGTAGTTAACCTGGTTGTTTTCCTTAAAATCTTTCAAGAAAAAACCGGCAAAACCGATGTATAACAAGCTTATTAACGTAGTAAGTGCAGCAGCTTCAAAACCATAAATGGGAATAAATATTAAATTAAGTACAATGTTAATTGCACCACCAATAAAAGACACTTTCCATAACTGGTTTGTTTTTTCTAAATACATTAGTTTCATTAATGAGGCCCAATACATAGGACGGTAAGAGTATCCCATAATAATTATTACTCCGATGTAATAAACACTGCTTAATTCTTGGTTTCGTATTAAGAACTGAAAAATTTCTTTTGCCCATAAAGCGGCAGTAAAACACAATACTAAAAAACCTGTTTGTAAAAAATAAGTAAGCGTACGCACTTGGTATTCTGTTTTAATGGTTTCTTTACTAAATAGCTTAGTGTAGTAGGGACCAACAGCCATACCAACAGCAGTACCAAATATTTCGAAATAATTACCGATTACATACGCCATGTTGTATTTACCAATGTTGTTAATGGATACATTTAGCTGATCCATAATTAACCGATCGGAAGAGTTGAGTAAATAAGCCGAATAGTTATGCGGTACAGTTGGTAGAGCCACTCTTAAAGCTTCTTTTAAAAAAGTTTTTTTTATTTTAAAATGAGGTAAAAGTTTAAGCTGCCCCCAAATAGGCCAAGCATAAGAACAGAACATTACAAATGCACCAATTGCGGCTGAATAATACCAACCTAAATAACCTAATTTTAAGATAACAATACAGTAATAATTGACAAATATTGTTAATGTGCCAGATAAGGCTGTGGTTATAAAAATGCGCTGTGGTTTTTGTGCTATCTGAAAATAACGACCACCTAGTGCATTTACAATCGAAAACAAATAGTTAGGTACAACGATTAATGCAATTAGTAAAATCTTATTACCACCAACTTCTTTGGGGATGATGAGGTATAATATAAAAATATACAGTAGGGTAAAGAGTTGTTGCCAAATGTATAAAATACCTGAGTAGCGTTTCCAATATAATTTCCAACGGTTATTTTTTTTAAAAAAAGCATTAACCAACAACACATCAAAACCTAGGGATTTTACACCCAATAATAAACCATTGTATGCCATTATGGTACCATAAACTCCATAATCTAAAGCAGTTAAATGTTGTGTAATGATGGGTAATAATACAATGTTTGCCAATTTAGGAATTTGAGGACCTAAAGCATAAAGAATTGTATGTGAAAATAGTTTTTTAAGCATTAATTAATACTTTCTTTCGTATAATTTTTGCAGGGACACCACCAACAATTGTAAACGGGGGGACATTTTTTGTTATAACTGAATTTGCACCAATTATTGAGTTTTCACCAATTGTGATATTTGGATTTATAAAAACATTAGCTCCAATCCAAACATAATCTTCAATAATTACATTTCCTGTTTTAATTTTATTTGTTTTAGAAAAATCTTGATCAGGAATTCTACTTTGTGTGTAAATTCGAACATTATGGCTAATGCTACAATGTTTACCAATATTCACACTACAATTGTCAAATGCTTGTACAGTTGAGAGTTCGCCAATATAAGAACCTTCACCGCATATGATTTCACCATTTCCATAAAATAAAATGTTATCACCATTAAATCGAAAATGATTAGCTATATTATATTTTTTTCTAAAGTTGTTATATTGATTTTTTCTACTTAAGAATTTACCATTTTCGTAAATTCGTATATAAATTTTATTTAAAATATTTCTGACCATTAATTAGTAGAGTTAGTTACTGTGTGAAAATAGTTTTTTAAGCATTATGAGTTTATCAATTCAATCCATTTATTGGCTTGTAAATATAGTAGTTCATTATCTAAAGTAAAATCTTTTTTTGTAGTAATGTTTTCTAAAATAGCCTCAAATTCTTTATTGTCTTTTACATTAAACATTAATCCGTTATTGTTAATATCATCAGTAAAAGCTGTTGTTAACCGGATAACAGGTTTTTTTGCAACAATTGCATCAAGCCAAGCACCTGAATGGGCACTAACCATTAAAATGTCATTTTGATTAATTTCTTCAAAAATGTTAGGAGTATTAGAAAAGTTAACTTTTGTGGGGGAAAAAAAATTGATGATTATTTTTTCATCAAAAATATGTAAAGGATGAAAACGAATGGTGATGTCTATTTTCTTGTAATGTGATAACGTCTTTTTGATTATGTACTTTTCTTTTTCAAAGAAAGAAAGTGTTGTTAATCCATATAAAAGATTAATAGCGTTTTTGTTTTTTTGACTTGGTGGGCTGTTATTATTCCTTTTTATATAAGTAGGATTTCCCGTAACAACAATAAAATTAGAAGTAATAGAATTGTGAGATAAAAATTGAGTTTTAAAGTAGTTACCCCAAACTAAAAAATTGGAAGGCAAAGGTAAACCATCATTTTTTGTTATGTTGTTTATTTCTTTATCAGAAATATGGTAAACGCTGTGATTCTTCGGAATCATACTGTGCTGTACACCATAAGTTTTTTTATTTTGAAGTGCCAATGAAATAGCCCTTCCATGAGGGTAAACTTCATCTTCATAAAAAAAAGATGGGGAGTAATTTAATCTTTTTGCATATTTTTTTAACCAACAATATGTGCTTAACATATTGGTTTGATTTAGCAAAACATCTTTCATTTCATCAACTAATATTGAGCTAGGGAAATGTATGTTATTTATGCCAATAAACTCTGTAGTTGTTTTGTTTAGCTTGTAAAATAATTTAATTTGTTTTACACTGTTATACATTAAATCAAATACTGTAAGTCTCGATTTCCAATATAAACGAGGTATGTTTAAATTTAAGGGGTTGTTTGAGTTGCTCCAATAATTTAATGGAATAAGGCTAGCTTCAGAAAAATTATTATTTGAGATGTTGATAATGTTTTTAAAAAAATCAGAAGTATAAGCAGTAGGAGAACCTGTTAAAATAAAAATATTTTTTTTCTTTTCATTGGTCAGTTGAGGTTTTTCCATTTTTAAAAACAAGTAAACCAATTTTAAGTTGTTTTTTAATAACCTAAAATAGGGGTGACGAACTCTATTTTTTACAACTCTAATAACTGATGTTTTTATCTTTAATGAATCGAATTCTTTTTGGATTAAATGATTTACTGCTTCATATTTATTAGGCAATACAATAATGATTTGATTGTACTGGTGAAAAAAGTCTATTTTTTCAGTAAGTAATTCTTTTAATAAAAAGAATTTCATTAGCCAATGGAAATAATGTTTTTCAGAAACATTTGTTAACCAATATATTGGAAGCTGATTAAAAGTAAAAGACCTGATGTTTTTATTTCCAAGATTAACTGTAGATAGTTCCGCAACAACGGTTGTGTATTCTTTTACTGCATTATTGTAAATATTAGAGTAATTATCAAATTCCTCTGGATTAATATTACTTATATCCTCAGACTCTTTGTTTTTGCCTTGGAAATCTAAGTAGTAATTGTTTGTATTCTCTTCAATTTGAGAGATTAAATCAGAAATATCAATTTCTTTAAATAAGTTGATGTATAAAACCTTATTCATTATATTATCTTTCTTTTAAAATCAATTCTACAAGTTTCCAATCCAATGGAGTATCAATATCTAAAGAACTTAATTCGTCCATTTCGTATTTTTTAATTTTTGTAAAATTACTCAACGATTTTTCGAATAAACTTTTAACATTTATCACATAAATTGCTCCGTTATATTCCCAAACTTTAGGGCAATCTTGTCTTCGGGTAAAAGTTCCTTTTTTAGATTTTTCTAAAAACCCATTCTTATTTTCTTCAAATAAAACATAATAAGGGTTAGCAGCAGTTTCTTTAACAGACACCACCATATCTAAATTATCATTGTAAAGTTTTAAGACTTCTTTTAACTGTGTACCATTTCTTAGTGGAGATGTAGCTTGTAAAAGCACAATTTTACTATAGCTTATTCCTAAATTTTTATAATAATTAACAGCATGTTTTAGTACATCTTCGGTAGTTGCTGTGTCTGTTGCTATGTTATTGGGTCTAATAAACGGAACGGAGAGACCATATTCTTCAATTAACTTTATGTATTGTTTATTATCAGTAGAAACACAAATATGATTATCTATTGTTGCTTCTCTAGCTGCATCAATGGTGTAAAAAATTAAAGGTTTCCCATTTAATGGCTTAATGTTTTTTTGAGGAACTCCTTTGGATCCTCCTCTTGCCGGTATTATAAATAAAGTATTGTCCACTATTTATAATTTAAGGTGTTTAATGTCTTCTTTTGCTTTTTCGTAATCTTCATGCTGCCCAATATCTAACCAATAACCAAGTATCGGGAAATAGCAAACGTCCTTTTTTAATTGGATCATTTTTTCCATCAAATCTGTAGCATTAAAATGTTGGTTTTTAGGAATTAAATCAACCATTTCTCTTTTAAAGATATAAATACCTGCATTAGATTGATAGGTGTAGGTAGGTTTTTCTTTTAATGCAATAACGTTGTTATCCTTTGTTTCCATTACAGCATAAGGTATATTTACTTTGTAAGGAATGGTTGCTACCATTAAATCAGCATTTTTTTCTTTAAAAGACTGATACATTGCTGTTAAATCAATGTTGGTTAGCAAGTCAGAATTCATGAGTAAAATAGTGTCTTGCTCGTAGTTATCAACTAAAGCAACCGAACCAATAGTTCCTAAAGGGTCATTTTCTTCTACATAAGAAATTGTTAATTCCTTACTGCTTCCATTACCAAAGTAATCTTTTAACTGTTGGCCTAAATATTTTATAGAGATATGAATTTTTTGTATGCCAATATTTTTTAATCGATCGATGTTGTGTTCAATTATTGGCTTTTCGCCAACTTTTAATAAAGGTTTTGGCGTGTTTTGGGTAAGAGGGTGTAAACGTTGCCCTTTACCACCAGCCATTATAAAAGCCTCTATAGGTAAAGTTTGTTGGTAGGTGAGTAGGTTAATTATTTCAATTAGCTTTCCGTTGTCATCAACCACAGGAAGCAACTTGATGTTTTCTACATCAATTGATTTTATTTTTGAGTGAATGTTATCTTTTTTAGCAAAAGTAAAATCTTTAAACATTACTTTTTCTACCGTCTCGTTTAGGCTAATCTCATCAATTAATCCCCTTCTAATATCTCCATCAGTTAAAGATCCGATTAATTGATTTGCTTTATTAATAACAAAAAGCAATAAAATATCCGAACTGTGTTGGTTTAATTGTTTTAAAGCTTCACTAAGTGTATTATCTCCTTTTATAATGTGCTTACTTAAGTTCATTCAATTTTTTTTAAAATTTCAATTATTTGAGTAGCAACTGCACCACCACCTTTGTAAATGTTTTTCCCTGAATATTCTCCAAGTAAATTGATTTTTTTTATAGTTTTTAAAATAGTGTTTTTTTCTATTTTTGTATTGATAATGTTTTTACCTGCAGACCTTCCTTTTTGCCTGTCGCCTAAATTAATAACATATTTTTTAAATGATGCAGCCTCAATAATACCACTAGAAGTGTTTCCTAGTAAAAAATGGCAATGTTTCATTGCTGAAAAATATCCTTGAACTCCAAAATTTTCTACGGTTATTATATGTTTATATTCATTAGCTAAATTTACAAATTCTTCTCTAATAATACTTCCCATAGTATCAGCATTTGGCATAGTAATAACTACTTGGTAGTTAAGCAGTGCTTTAAAAACAGCAGAAAGTTCTTTGGCATAAACTTCATTTCTTTCAAAAGAAACCGTTTCAGGATGAAAGGTAACTAATATAGTAGGGATAGATAAATCAATTCTAAATTTTGCTTTAAATTCATGGATAGATAATAGCTGAATATTTTCTAAATTATCTAAACTTAACGCACCTACGTTATAAATGTTAGCATTTTTGCCTATTAATTCTTTTACTTTTTTAGCATGACTAGCAGTAGATGTAAAATGGTAATTAGCCATTACTGAAAGCGCGTGCCTAAATTTATTATCAATTGCCCCTAAAGTAGTTTCTCCACCATGAATGTGTGCTATGGGAATGTGAAAAGGAATGGATGCACTCACCGCTGCAAACATTTCGTAACGGTCGCCTAAGCATATAATTAAATCAGTCTTTCCTTTTTCTTTTTCCCAAACAGGTGCAAATCTATTCATGGTTAATGCCATGCTTTCAGCTATATCTTTTGGTGTATCACCAAGTACTGTTTCTAGTTGGTAATCAATTTGAAACCCATCTGCTTTAATATTATCAATAGTATAACCATGGTTTTTGCTAGTATGTGTACCGAAAGTAATAATATTTAAATCAAAATATACATCATCTTTTAGCCTTTTTAATAAAGGAAGATAAATTCCGTAATCGGCTCTTGAACTTGTTAAAACAGAAATTCTCATGATAAATTATCTAATTGTAATTGCTGAAAACAAGCTATATTTGATGTTATTTTTTTTCCAATAATACCATTAAATTTCATTGGAGAAATTCCATTTCCGGGTCGCATCATAATAAAATCATTTGCTGTTAATACATGCCCTTTTTTTAAATCTTTATTGATGTGTATACTTTTTCTTGCAATAGCAATATTTTTTTGCTCGGAATGGGATGGGCTTTTTATGCCATTTCCCATTGCTTTTTCAATGTTTCGGATTGCAGTAACCATATCTTTTAGCTCATTAGGTTCTAATGATGCAATATGGTCTGGCCCTTCCATCGTTTTATCTAAGGTAAAATGCTTTTCAATACATACTGCTCCTAAAGCAACTGCTGCAGTAGGTATTTCTATACCTAAGGTATGATCCGAATAACCAATTTTAACACCTAACTCTTGTTTAATGGTTAGCATGGCATTGAGATTTACATCTTCCATTGGTGTAGGGTATTCTGTATTGCAATGTAAAATGGTAATGTTATCTTTTTTTATTCCGCCATCAATTATTACTTGGTAAGCGTCTTTCACTTCTTGCATGTTACACATCCCTGTAGATAAGATAACAGGTTTGTTAAAAGAGGCTATTTTTTCTAAGTAGGGTAAGTTAGTCATCTCTCCCGAAGGAACTTTAAAAATATCGATATTTAAATCGTTAAGTAAATCTAAACTCTCTAAATCAAATCCTGTAGAAAGAAATTTAATGTTTTTTGTTTTACAGTAATCAATTAACACATGATGTGATTCTACATCTAATTCTAGCTTTTTTAACATGTCAAATTGCGAACCACTTTCGTTGGTGTTTTCAATTTGATAAGCTGCTTTTTTATCTGCTTTAGAAACTAAATTTTCTGTTTTAAAGGTTTGAAATTTTACATAATCAACACCTGCTGCCACTGCAACATCAATCAGTTGTTTAGCAATAGTAATATCTCCATTGTGATTAACTCCTGCTTCTGCTATAATAAGTGTGTTGTTCATGTTATTTGATGTGTTTTGCAGGGTTTCCTACCCAAATTGTGTTTTTAGTAGTTATGCTTTTAATAATTACGGAACCACTACCAATAATACAATTCTCTAACACTTTAATTCCTTGATTTAAAATTGCACCACTCCCAATAAAAGAGTTGTTCTGCACAACACAGTCTCCATTTATTGTTGCATTGGTAGAAATATGACAATGATCTCCTATGATAACATCATGCTCTATCAATGCTTTATTATTAATGATACAGTTTTTTCCAATAGTAGCGTTGGCATTTACTAATGTATGATGCATAATAATTGTTCCTTCACTAATTTTAGCATGTTGAGATACATAGGCTAATGGAGAAATGATGGTTGGGATATTAGTATTAAGCTGTTTAAGTTGTTGAAAAATCTTTATTCTTAAATCAGCAGATTTTATTTGTCCGACAGTAATGAAGAAATTATCATATTGCGTTGCCAATTGAGGTAAATCAGCATCAGTTCCAATGATAGGATAACCTAAAATGGTGTTACCTACTTTTTCTTTAACATCAATAATTCCCGCAATGGTATATTTATTTTCTAGCTCAATAACATCAATGCAAGCTTTGCAATGTCCGCCACCTCCAATTAATATGATGTTTGGTTTGTTCATTCTTATTCTAAATCAATTTTCTACGCGCTAATCTTTCTTTTGCTTCTATTACTGCTTGTTGTAATTTTTGCTCCAATAAATTTCTTGATGGTAACTCTGTCCAATACTCAGCCACCATAATTCCATCTTTATGCATTTCTAGTAATTCAATTTGTTCTTTACTTGTTTCTGTACATAAAATTAAACCTATAGGTGTATTTTCTCCTTCTTGTTTTTCGTATTTATTTAACCATTTAAGGTATAACTCCATTTGCCCTTTGTACTGCGCTTTAAATTTCCCGATTTTTAATTCAATTACTACTAATCTTTTTAATTTTCTATGAAAAAATAATAAATCTAGTTTGTAATCTTCGTCATCAATTATCATTCTTTTTTGGCGCTCTACAAAAGTAAAACCTTTTCCTAGCTCTAATATAAATTTCTCTAATTCGATTAAAATACCTTGTTCTAAGTCTTTTTCTAGGTAGTCGTCTTTTAAATTTAAAAAATCTAATAAATAAGGATCTTTAAATAAATCTTTTGCGCCATCAATTTCTGTTGATAGTTGCGTATTTGCCAATAATGCTCTTTCGTAGGCTTTTGTTTCTTTTTGTTTTCTAAGCTCTCTTACACTCCAACATTCTTCTTTAATTTTTTTCGCATAGTAGAGTCTTGCGTCCATTTCTTGTAGTGTAATTAGCTCAATGATATGAGACCAACTTAATTGTGTAGACAGTGTCGACACAATTGAAATATCTTCAAATTGCTGAGAAAACTGTAGCATTCTTCGTAAATTTCTTAACTCAAAATTTCGACCATAAAGCGCTACTAATTCTTTGGATATAGACACCACAACTTGTTTTCCGTATTCAGCTCTTTTACTTTGTAATGTAAAATGATTAATTCTTGTACCAATTTCCCAAAACAATAGTGTTAGCGTACTGTTAGCTTTAACAATAAGCTGTTTTTTACTGTCATCAATTAAATGAGCTAATTCTTTAATCAGTTTAAACTCATCATTTTTAATATGTATATTGTTATCTGACATTTAAGGTGTTAACTATTTACTCTTACACTACTAGGTATATTAACTACTCGTTCAACCAACCAGTTACTGTTTTCTAAATTACTTTTAGGGCAATTTTTAAACAACTGTAAATTACTCATTAATTCCCAAATAGGTCGAGCCATTACGCCATTGGAATTACTGTAAGCTAAAAAATCGTTTCGTTCTTCTTTGTCTTTTAAGATAAGTGCATTTAACCAATAATTAGCAACACTATCCTTTTGTTCTTTAGCAAAATTAATTTTTTTGGATTTAAAAAATTGCTGATAATTTTTAGCTAATTCTCTTTTGTTGCGAATAAAACTTGCTAAATTTTCTAGTTGAGCACAAGCCAACGAAGCATTGAGGTTAGGCATACGATAATTGTACCCAATTTCATCATGTACATATTCCCATTTATGAGGAACTTTTGCTTGTGTACTTAAATGTTTGCCTCTTATTGCTAATGCATCATCATTGGTAACAATAGCACCACCACCACCACAAGTAATGGTTTTGTTACCATTAAAACTAAAAGTACCTAATAGGCCAAATGTTCCGGTGTGCTTTTCTTTATAATAACTGCCTAAAGATTCTGCGGCATCTTCAACAACAGGAATGTGGTATTCGTTGCAAACTTCAATGAGTTCATCAATATATAAAGGGATACCAAAAGTGTGCATTGGTACACAAGCAGATATTTTTTTGCCTGTATTTTTATTGTAACAGATGCCATCTTTTACTTCAGCAATTTCTTGTAAATGTTTTTTTAATAGGGTAGGAGATAAACCTAAAGTATCTTTATCTACATCAACAAAATGTGGTGTAGCGTTGCAGTAGCTAATTGCATTGGCTGTAGCAATAAAAGTTAAAGCTTGAGTAAGTACTTCGTCTTCATCTTTAACACCTGCCAATAATAAAGATAAATGTAGTGCGTTGGTTCCGTTAACAATGGCAATACAATGTTTTGCACCTGTTAATTCGCACATTTTCTGTTCAAATAAATCTACATAAGCTCCTACGGAAGAAACAAAAGTAGAATCGATACAATCGTTCAAGTATTTTTTTTCATTACCAACAAAACGAGGTTCGTGCAATGGTATAAAATCCTGATTAGGAAATTGTGTTTTTATAAAATCGGTAATAGACTTAAACATTGTAAATTCCTGCTTTGTATTGTTTTAAGTTCTCTTTATTACTAAACCAATCAATCGTTTGTTGTAATCCTTGTTCTAGTGTGTTTTCAACTCTCCAATCTGTATGTTCAATAATTTTAGCGTTATCACCAAATAGTCTGAATACTTCGGATTTTTCGGGTCTTATTCTATCTTGGTCTTGTATAATTTTTGCAGTAGGATTAATCAATTCAATAAGTGTATCAGCCATTTTTTGCATACTAATTTCAGAATTGGTAGCAATGTTACATTCGTGACCAATTAAGCTGTCCGATTCGGCAATTTTAATAAATCCATTAACGGTATCTTTAACAAATAATAAATCTCTAGTAGGGGTTAAATCTCCTAATTTAATTTCGTCAAAACCATTTAATAATTGTGTTATTATTGTTGGTATAATTGCTCTTGCCGATTGTCTAGGACCGTAAGTGTTAAATGGACGAACAATGGTTATGGGCATATCAAAAGAACGGTAAAAAGAATCTGCCATACAATCTGCACCAATTTTGGAAGCAGAATATGGAGATTGAGGTTGTTTAGGGTGTTTTTCATCTATAGGCACATATTGTGCTGTTCCGTAAATTTCGGAAGTAGAAGTAACCAAAACACGTTCTACACCTAGGTCTTTAGCTGCTTGTATAATGTTTAGTGTTCCTTTTACATTGGTATCTACATAACTATCTGGCGAATGGTAAGAATAAGGGATGGCAATTAATGCCGCTAAATGAAATACAACGTGACAATCTTTCATTGCTGTTCGTACTCCATTAGGATCTCTAACATCACCACTGAAAATTTCTATTTTATCTAATTTTTCTTTCGGAAAACTATCTAACCATCCCCAAGAGTTAAATGAATTATAATAAACAAAAGCTTTTACTTGATGGCCGTCATCAATCAATTTTTCAACCAAATGGCTGCCGATAAAACCATCGGCACCTGTTACTAATATTTTTTTATTTGATAAAAACATTATTTTCTTTTTAATTTATTTAAGATAGATTTTTTAGGTGAAGGATCTTCCCCGTATGCATTGTATGTGCCATAGCCATAGCCATAGCCATAGCCGTAGCCGTAGCTATATTTTCCGTAACCAATTTTTTGTTCTTTAATATCATTAATAATAATACCCAAATGTTTAATCTTTTTTTGATGAAATAAATTATCAATAAGCTCCAACTGTTTTTTATGCGTATAATTTTGTCTTACCACATAAAGGTTAACATCAGCAAACTCAGATAAAATCATTCCATCAGTAACTAATCCAATAGGAGGGGTGTCAATAATGATAACATCATATTCTTTTTTTGCAGTAGCTATAAGTTTTTCCATTTCCTCAGATCCAATTAATTCTGAAGGGTTTGGAGGTGTAGGGCCGGAAGAGACTAAATGTAAATTGTTTACGCCAGTTTTTTGTGTAACCTCACTAAAAGAGGATTGTCCAATTAAAAAATTAGAAAGACCAATAGTGTTGTTAAGGTTAAAATCATCAAATATTTTTGGTTTACGCAAATCGGCACCAATTAGTAATGTTTTTTTACCAGATAGTGAATAGGCTAAAGCGAGGTTGATTGAACTAAATGTTTTTCCTTCACCACTTATTGATGAGGTAACCAATATACAAAAGCTTTCTTTTTGTTTAGTAAGGTAGTTAATGTTTGTTCTTATTGATCGGAATGATTCGGCAACGATAGATTTAGGTTTGTTAATTAAAACAAGGTTTCCTGTATTTTTAATGTGTCCAATAGATCCAATTATTGGGATTTGAGTAGTATTTTCCACATCACTTTTTTCAATTATTTTAGCATTAAATAAAAATAATATTAACACAATAAATAAGGGGATTATAAATGCAATACCTAAGCGAAGTATAAAAATAGATTTTGATGTAGGGCCAATAAATCGCACTGTATATAGGCTAGCATGTTCAATTATTTTGGCTTTAGGCACGCTTGATGCTTGCGCCAATGCTGCTTCACCTCTTTTAGTAAGGAGGTAGTTGTAAAAATCTTCATTTAATTTATTTAATCTTAAAATTCTAACATAGCGGGCTTCAGCAGTTGGTAAATTAGCTAGTTTATTTTCGTTTAAATTTAATTGCTCTGTTAGTTGGTTAATTTCAAATTCTTTTTGACTTACTCTAGCTTTTATATTTTCTTTTAAAATATTTTGAGTCATTAATATTTCTTGAAGCAATTGAGCATAAGTAGAACTACTATCGCTTACCGAAAATTTTAAAGAAGCTTTTTTTGCATACATTCTATTTAATGACGTAATTGTCTTATAAACAGGGCTGTAGATGTTAACATCTAAGATAGTAGGAATAACAATTTCATCACTATTAATATTGTTTTTATCAAGATAATCGAGTGTGTTTTTATAATATTTAAGGTTAAATTTTGTTTCAATTAATTTCTCTTGTAAATTGGCGTAATTAGGTATTAAGCGTTCGCTGTTAATTTCTAATTTATCTCTATTGATGTTCTTTTTAAATTGTTCTAATTTTTGTTCGATATAAATTAAAGTGTCAGTAATATCTTCTAATTGGTTATCAATAAATTTTAAAGTATTAGAGGTTGTTTTGTTATTTTCATCCAAACCGTCTTGAATGTAAACTTCCATAAGGGTGTTTAAATAATCAATATCTTTTGAGGATGTGGCACCCATCATCGAAAATTTTAAGATAGAAGATTCTGGAGGGTCTGATTCTACAACTACTCTGTATTGGTATGATTTAGCTAGCCTGTCTAAATTATTGATAGAAAAGGTGAAAATTTTCTGTTCAGTTTTTCCTTGTTGATACCAGACTGTTTTTTTTATTAATACCTGATTACCATTAATATTAACAGGTTCATCAAAATAGTGAAGTTGAGCACTCTCTAATTGTTCCTCAGTATTTGCAAATTTATATTGTTTCTGGTCAATAAAAATTAAATAACAATGTGTAGATATAATATCACTAGATGTGTCTAATTCTAGTGTGAAAGGAGCTGTATGATAAAGTTCAGAAACTTTAATATTTCCATAGTTGTAATAAAAGACATTAAAATCGAGGTGATCTAAAACCTTTCTGTTTAAACTATAAGAGTTAATCATACCTGTTTCGTTGGCTAAATTGGTATATTGATTTACCAATTCCATCCCTTTCATAAAGTATTCTTGCCCCCAATAAGATGTTTTATCATCTTTTAAAATCATTTTACTATAAGTGCTGTAGTTAGGTATGTTATAGCGTACGTTATATATACTTATAGCACTCCCTATTAGTAAACTTATTGCAAAAAGATACCAGTATTTTAATAAGCGAGAAGCGAAAGCTTTAAAGTCAAAACTTTCGATAATGTTGTGCTGGTTGTTATTCTCCATTTATAAATTACTCAAATTTTATTAACGACAAATATAGCGTTAAGTTATTATCTACTCCTTATTTTTTTATAATAATTAGCCGATATTTTACTTAACGAAAAGCATAACGATTGTTGGTGTAAAATGGTTGGTGTGCATGATATTAATAATGTAGATTTTGAAATGAATGTTCTAGGTAGTAGTAGAGCGAAGAATGGCGTTGATGGGTGAAAAAGTAGAGTTTTTTGCTAATTTCTTACACAGCAGGCGCGTCACCCTGAATCATGTCCTCAACTTGATTGGGGATCATTTCAGGGTCTGATTAGTTAGGGTATATGTTGTTTTAGATGTTTAACGTGTTTTAAAGATTCTCTTTTTTGATGTATGATTTTGCTTGTGATAACAGATTCCGAAACGAGTTCGGAATGACGTGGTTGGCTGAGGGGTGATGTTTATAGCTGATGGAATGCCGTTGTTGGGAAGAAGCTTACGTGTATAAATATTATTCTTTAATTTCGCTATGTTTTAAAATTACACTATGAAAGCGAACAAATTTATTCTTTACTTTATATTAAAAGCTGCTGGAGTTTATGCTGTATGGTATATGATATATGATTTATGGTTAAAAAAGAGTGGAGAATTTGATAGTTGGATTGTAGATAGTATTGTCTATTCGGCATATAGTATATTAACATTTTTTAATTATGATGTAAATATAGATCACCACAAATTATGGCTAGTAGATGCAAAAGGGAGTGTTATTGTTGGGTCAGGTTGTGATGGTTTGGAATTATATGTTTTATTTATAGGTTTTGTTCTAATTTTTGCAGGAAGTTGGAAGAATAAGGTTTGGTTTATTCCTGCAGGAGTATTGGTGTTGTATTATTTAAATGTATTAAGAATTATTGCTCTGGCTCTAAATGGGGTAACTTCAGTTTCTTTGTTGCGTTTTAACCATAAATATACATTTACTATTATCTTGTATCTCGTTACATTTTTAGGGTGGATGATTTGGGTTAAATATTTTTCTGACACTCCTAAAATAAAAAATGAGGGAACAGAAATTGAATAAATCTTTAGCTATTTTAGGTTTTATTTTACTCTTAATTTTAACATACTTTAGAGAAAATTTATTATTAGAAGTTAATGCTCTAATAAATAAAGACGTAACAAATAGAGCTTATTCTTATTGGTTTTATACTTTTTTTAAGCATAAAACAGTAGGTAGTCTTATTGTTTGGAAATGGGGTATCACTTTATCTTTTAGTATAACAATGGCAAGTTTAACAATAGGGTCTTTATATAGCTGGTTTAAAAACAAACCCTTTTTAAAGTTACTTGTAATTATTTATTTATCCACTTTTGCATTTATTGTTATGTTGGCAGGATTAGGTTTTATTACGAATCAATTTGATTCTATTTATCCTGTGCTAAGAAAATTATTAGGAGTTATTCAATCTCCTATACCATTTTTTTCGCTTTTTTTGTTAATCTATTGGGTAAAGAATAATGAAGGTTTTAAAATAAATAATATTCAATAAAACAACCATTAAATGTTTTAATCGTATTAATAAAAATAGATTATATTTGCATTTATGAAAAAACGAAATTATATTTATATAGTATTATTTTTAGGGCTTTTGATTGCCCCCTCAGTTGATGCCGTAGCTCAATGTGCACCATTAACAATACCTTGCTGTCCTCCTGACGTAATAGGCTGTCCTGTGGGTTGTCCTCCATGTACGCCAGTACCTTTAGATGCTGGCTTAAGTGCTTTATTAGTAGCAGGTGTTGCTTTTGGTGCTAAAAAATTAAAAGGAAAAGTCAACCTTTAAAATTTCTATTATTTTTAGCAATACTTTTTAAGTGAAATTCTTGAACCAAATATTTTGATGTTTTTTAATTACGCATCAATTTAAAGGTTAAAAACCAGCTTTCAGTTTCTTTAAAAATAATCAAAGAACTTTTTCGGTATTGAATTCCGTCATCTTACTCCTTTTCCATAAAGATGGGAATCTAGACACAGCGTGTAAGCTATTCGGAAAGGAACGCTGTATGTTAATTAGTCGAACCTTAAGAATTATTTAACTAATTATTTTTCAGACAGATAACTTGATAAAATGGCGATTTTATGTGTTTAGAATTGCAAGGTAATGTGTATTTTGTGTAGAAAACCTTGCAATA
>Ga0256845_1001699_pt1 | contig 17248 bp, 13 predicted proteins | sample RiftiametaG_FD_189101 | JGI IMG/M metagenome (GOLD analysis project Ga0256845, IMG submission 189101) | Tube worm associated microbial communities from hydrothermal vent at the East Pacific Rise, Pacific Ocean - Riftia | ecosystem: Host-associated > Annelida > Integument > Unclassified ...
CTTTCTCTACTGGAGAAGCAAGACCAAGTAGAGGAACTAGCCGTAGAGAAGTTGGACATGGTAATTTAGCTTTAAGAGGTATTAAACCAATGTTACCTACTGGAGAAGACAACCCATATACTATTAGAGTTGTTTCTGAGATTTTAGAATCTAACGGTTCTTCATCTATGGCAACAGTTTGTGCTGGAACATTAGCGTTAATGGATGCCGGTATTAAGTTGAAGAAACCAGTTTCTGGTATCGCAATGGGATTAATTACTGAAGGTGGAAACGGTAAATTTGCTGTATTATCTGATATTTTAGGAGATGAAGATCACTTAGGAGATATGGATTTTAAAGTAACTGGAACTCCTGATGGAATTACTGCTTGTCAAATGGACATTAAAGTAGATGGTTTACCATACGAAGTTTTAGAACAAGCATTGAACCAAGCATTAGCTGGTCGTTTACATATTTTAGGAGAAATGGCTAAAACTATTTCTACTCCAAATGCAGAATTAAAAGCGCATACTCCAAGAATAGTTCAAATTACTATTCCTAAAGAAATGATAGGTGCAATAATTGGACCTGGAGGAAAAATTATCCAAGAAATGCAAGCATCAACTGGTGCTACAATTACTGTTGAAGAAGCTGATGGAATGGGTAAAATTTCTATTATGACGAATGATGCAGAAGCTAGTGATGCTGCTATTGCTAAAATTAAAGCAATTACGGCTATACCTGAAGTTGGTGAGGTTTACAAAGGGAAAGTAAAATCAATCACTAATTTTGGTGCTTTTGTTGAGATTATTCCTGGTAAAGACGGTTTATTACATATTTCTGAAATTAGACACGAAAGAGTTGAAAAAGTAGAAGATGTATTAAAAGAAGGTGAAATAATTGAAGTGAAATTAATTGCAGTTGACCCTAAAACAGGAAAACTAAAATTATCACGTAAAGTTTTATTGGAAAAGCCTCAAAAACAAGAAGCTTAATAAAAACTTACTTCCGCACTTGTTGCGGAATCTGTTTAATAAAAATACAAACCTCCTTTGATTCATTTCAAAGGAGGTTTCTGTTTAAAAAATATCGTCCCTCCTCTTTGTATCACTACAAAGGTCTTTTTTTATGATAACTTTTTAATGATTAACGAAACTTTATAATAGACGAATCGTATCTTACGTTAGATTAAATTATCTAAACCCAATTTATGAGACAACTAAAAATTGTAAAGCAAGTCACTAACCGTGAAACAATTTCCTTAGACAAGTATTTACAAGACATTTCTAAAGAAGGTTTAATTACAGCTGAAGAAGAAGCTGAATTAGCTAAATTAATTAGAGATGGTGATAAAGATGCTTTAGAAAAATTAACAAAAGCTAATTTACGTTTTGTTGTTTCTGTCGCTAAACAATATCAAAACCAAGGATTAAATTTATCTGATTTAATTAACGAAGGTAATATTGGATTAATTAAAGCCGCTGCACGTTTTGATGAAACGCGTGGTTTCAAATTTATATCCTATGCTGTTTGGTGGATTAGACAAAGTATTATGCAAGCAATTGCAGAACAAGCTAGAATTGTAAGATTACCTCTTAATAAAATTGGAAACATCACTAAAATAAATAGAACCTTTGCTCAATTAGAGCAAATTCACGAAAGAGAAGCTTCCGTTGATGAAGTTGCTGAAATTTTAGACATTACGACTGCAGAAGTTAAAGATTCTCTAAAAATTTCAGGAAGACATGTTTCTGTTGATGCCCCACTCTCTTCGGATCAAGAAAGTAATACTTTGTTAGATGTAATGTCTGAAAAAGACAGCATTCTTAATCCTGATAAAGAATTAATGGTAGAATCATTAAGAAATGAAATAGAACGTTCATTTTCTACTTTATCCTACCGAGAAGCAGAAATCTTACGGTTGTATTTTGGTATTAATTGCAAATCACCTCTTACTCTTGAAGAAATTGGAGAAGAATTTGAATTAACTCGAGAACGTGTTAGACAAATAAAAGAAAAAGCATTAAAAAAACTAAAACACACATCTAGGTGTAAATTATTAAAAACGTATTTAGGGTAGTAATGATTGAATGCTAGAATGAGATAATAAATAAGTTTTTCGCTGTGCGAAAAATTCTTCTAACATTCTTAAATTATATCATTCACTCATTTAAATTAAAAAAGCGAATGTTAATAAACATTCGCTTTTTTAATTTTACCCCTCCTACTCTTTTTCTAAATTTGTCACTTCACAAGAAACTAATTAAATCATTTATGTCACATTTAATAGCCCCATCAATTTTAGCTTCAGATTTTGCAAACTTACAACGCGAAAGCGAAATGCTTGATAAAAGTAATGCAGACTGGTTTCATATTGATGTGATGGATGGTGTTTTTGTTCCGAACATTTCTTTTGGAATGCCAATAATTAAAGCCATCAGAAAGTTTTCAGAAAAAACATTCGATGTGCACTTAATGATTGTTGAGCCTCAAAAATACATTAATGACTTTAAGGCGGCTGGTGCTGATGTATTAACAGTGCATTACGAAGTGTGTAATCATTTACACCGTACATTACAAGAAATAAAAGCTGCGGGGATGAAAGCTGGAGTTGCTTTAAATCCTCACACCAACATAAATGTCTTAGAAGATATTATTGAAGATATTGACTTAGTTTGTATTATGTCAGTTAATCCCGGGTTTGGAGGGCAATCTTTTATTGAGAACACTTACAATAAAGTAACCGCGTTAAAAGAAATGATTACCAAAAAAAATGCGAGCACTTTAATTGAAATTGATGGAGGTGTTACTTCTGCTAATGCAAGAAAACTAATTGATGCTGGTGCTGATGTTCTAGTGGCAGGAAGTTTTGTTTTTAAAGCAGGCGACCCTACTGCAACAATAAATGATTTGAAGAACATTTAATTAGTAACATGCAAGAGCAAGAATTTCAATTAACAGAAGAGTACATTCACTTAATTAAGCTATTAAAATTATTGGGTTTGGTTGAATCTGGTGCTGATGCAAAAATTGTTGTTGAAGAAGGTTTGGTTCAATGCAATAACGAAGTTGAATTTAGAAAGCGTAAAAAACTAAAAGGTGGAGATGTTGTTGTTTTCAAAAACTATACGATAAAAATTATTTAATATGCCTAATAAAACCTTAATACTAAATAACGAGCAAGTTTCTCAAAAAATAAACAGAATCTCTTACCAGATATTTGAAGACAACCATACTGAAAAAGAAATTATAATTGTTGGAATAGCTAAAAAAGGTTACTTGTTTGCCCAGAAGCTAGTTGAGCAACTCAATAAAATTGCTACCATTAAAATTACGTTAGCAAAATTAACTATTGATAAAGATACTCCAACTCAAAACCAAGCTGAACTAAGTATTGATACACTCCTTTTAAACGACAAGGTGGTAATTATTGCTGATGATGTTTTAAATACAGGTAAAGCACTTATTTATGGTGTTAAATATCTGTTGGATTTCCCTATTAAAAAAATGTCAACAGTTGTTTTGGTGGATAGAAACCATAAAAAATACCCAATTGGCACACACTACGTTGGCTTATCACTTTCTACAACCTTACAAAACCATATTTCTGTAGAGTTTAAAGGAGATAAGATTTCTGCTTATTTGAGTTGAGAATAAACTGCTTAACATTTACTATATGAGTAAAATTATTTTAATTTTTCTTTTAGGAATAACTACTACATTTTATGCTCAAAAGCCTATGTACATTAAGCACTGGTCTAATGGATTAAAAGGTATTGAAGGTGGATATGACACCGAGGGAAAGAAAGATGGGCTTTGGCAGAAATGGAACAATAAAGGAGAACTTACTGGAGTAATTATATACAAAGGAGGATCCGTAGATTCAAAAACAACTCATGATTATTACACAGATACAGATAGTCTGCTTTATGAAAGTAAGTACTACAACTCTAAAAAGAATTTAATTGAACATAGAGTTTATACAAAAAAAAACAATGAAACATATAGAATTACTCATTTTCATGAGAATGGTAAAAAGAAATCTGTAGGCAATATTTTAAACGGAAAAAAAGACGGGAAATGGAAATTCTATAATGAGAAAGGTTCTTTTATAGAGTCGGTCTACTTTAAAGAAAAAAACCCTGAAGAGAACTTTATAAAAAGTGAAATTAAAGCTAATTACAATCCTGAAAAAGATAGGTCAATTGCAGGTTATTACATCAATAAGAAAGGAGATAAAATAACTGGTTTTTTTCAAGAAGGAAGCTTTCTTTCTCCAAAATTAAAATTTAAAATAGCCCCTAACAGAAAACCTTATAAATTAGATTATTCTAATATATTGAGCTATAAGTACGATACAAATAGTTATGTGGTTATAGCCAACATTAAAATACGTAGATGTAATTTACTTGGTTTATATGATAAAAACAAACCTGCAAAAATCTTAATTGAAGGTAAGATTAATCTTTACTCAACCTATGTAAATTGCAACTCAGGAGGATATATGGGACCAAATGGGGTTATGATGGCAGGTGTAAGTTACTCTGAAGAAGTCTTTATAATTAAAAAAGGTAGAAATGGTGAATTTAAAGAAGTTAGGGAAGGAAATAGAAAATTCCGAGAATTAATTAGGGAGCTAATGCAGGATAATCGAACGGTTATGAGTGAAATAGATTTTAAGACATTCAATTCCACATATTTGATTCCAACCATAAAAAGATACAATTCATTTTACGAATAAAAAAATCCCGATAGTTATTTAACTCTCGGGATTTTTCTTTTATAAACTATGTTAGTTTATTCAAATATCTCATCACCTAATTTAGTGTTGTGTTCAACAGAATCAACTGTCATATCTAACACTTGTGGTCCAAAACTTTGCTTAATTTTATGAGCATAGCTTATTCCATCAATTTTCTTATAATCAGAAAATACAGATGTTTGCGTCATTGATCCTCCACCAGCTTCTTCAGGTAGTTCAGAAGTTTCCATAGACTTAACCTTTAAGTTAGAAGCAACACTGTACCATTCCATTTTCTTATCACCATTCTTCTTCGTTACTTCTATTTTATAAGCATCATCCTCATCCAAAGGCTCAACCCCTAATAAACTAAATGTACTTCCAGAGGCTTTGTAATCAATATCGTTGAACATTTTAGAACTAGCTTTTAATTTTTCTAAATCATCTCCTTCAATATCTTTATTTCCTTGCATTCCAGATGTTTTACCAACTGTTCCGTTAAACGTTTCTTTTTGTATCACCATTCCTTGCATAGTCATAGATTGTACAAATTTGTTTGGAGCCTTTTGCTGACGAACAACTGCAATTGACTGACCTTGTATAGACGCAGTCATTTTAACAGTAACATCCTTCATCTTTTTTAACATCTTAGTTAAATTCTTACCAGCAGGCATTCCGTATTTTGCTTCAATAAATTTATCTAATACATTTTCAGCAGTCATTCCTTCTGGGGCAGCTTTTAACGGTTCTACCCAATCATTTCCTTCTGTATCATAAAAATCTACTTTTTTACTTGCCGCAAACGGTACTGCTTTATCAGCAATAACTTTATCTCCAACAATTAAAATCAATGCATTCTCTGGCTTAATGTATTTTTTCGCCATTGCTTGTACATCTTCAATTGTTACAGCTGCAACTTGTTTTAAGTACGTAGCATAATAATCTGTAGGTAAATTGTACTTTTCAGTATTAATAGCAAAACGAGCAATTGTTTGTGGGTTTTGTAAAGTATAAGCAAAAGTTCCAGTCATGTAATTTTTTACATTTTGTAAATCTTCCTCAGATACTTTCTCATTCACCATTTTATTTAACTCTACCATAAATTCTACTAAAGAGCTATCAGTAACATCGTTTCTAACTTTTGCATTTGCATTAAAGTTACCCACCAACATATCAGGACTAATTGAAGAATAAGCTCCGTAAGTAAACCCATGTCCTTCTCTCAAATTCAGAAATAACCTCCCAGTAGAACCACCACCTAAAATAGCATTCATAACTCTCACTTTAACAACATCAGGGCTATTATGCTTTAAGTTTATAGGGTAAGTAATGTTAATTACCGATTGCGTAGAACCTTCTTTATGTACGAATGCAACTTGTGTTTCAGTTAACCCTTGTAGTGTTCTGTATTTATTTGTTGGAACGGCTCCTTTTTTCCAAGACCCAAAATACTTTTCTACATTTTTCTTTGCTTCTTCAACAGTAATATCACCTACTACAGCCATATAAGAAACATTTGGCTTAAAGTAAGTCGTGTAATATTCTTTACATTTTTCTAATGTAATATTACCAACAGTCTCTTCTGTAGTTATTTCTCCATAAGGATGTTTGTTCCCATATATTAAAGCAGCTTTAACATTAGAAGCTATTGCATCTGGATTATCTTTTTCTCCAGCAATTCCTGTAATTGTTTGCTTTTTAATTTTATCTAACTCTTCTTGTTTAAAATCTGCATTTAAAATTACATCAGACATAATCGCTAACAATTTATCTTGATGTTTTGATAATGATGATGCAAATGCTCCACCAGCATGCGTACTTAATCTTGCTCCAATAAAATCAATTTCTTCATCAATTTTTTGTTTGGTCATATTGGTTGTTCCTCTTCCCAACAATTCGCCTGCTGTACTAATATAACCCGCCATATCTCCTTCCATTATAGGATCAACATCTACCGTTAAAGAGTAAGATACCTTTGGTAGTTTATGGTTTTCTACCACAAACACCTTTAATCCATTTTCTAAGGTAAATGATTCTATTTTACCCAATTTAATTTCTGGAGCAGGACCTGCTGTAGGTCTTATGCTTCTATCTAATTTTTGTGCAAACACACCTGTAACAAGTGTTAATACGTATATTATTGATACTATCTTTTTCATGTCTATATTTTTTAAGTTCTAGTCTCTAAATAAAGTGAATTGTTAATCCCCTTTCGGCTCCGCTCAAGGAGCATTTAGCAATGATTTTAATCTATTTCTTTTCCTCTTTTGGCTTCGGCAAGTAATGTAACACTACTCTATTATCTTTTCTAAAATATTCTTTTGCTACACGTTGTATGTCTTCTCTTGTAACTTTCATATAACGGTCAATCTCCGTATTTATCAAGTTAGCATCACCATAATAAATTTTATAGTTGGCTAAGCTTTCTGCAATACCTTCAACTTTAGAATTTTGAGAAATCATATCATTTTCTAACTGATTTCTTAATTTTTGAAACTCATTTTCAGAAATCAATTCTTCTTTTAATTTCTCTACCTCTAAATCAATAGCTGCTTCTAAATCTAATAACTCAACTCCCATATTAGGAATACCAAACATTAACGATAATCCTGGATCTTCAGATGGAAATGGAATAGCACCAACAAATAACGCTTTTTCTTGCTCATCAACTATACTTTTCTGCAATCTAGAACTATTCCCTTGCGATAAAATTTGAGCTAACATATCTACTGCATAAGCATCTGGTGTTCCTTGAGCAGGCGTATGATACGCCATCATAACTGCAGGTAACTGAATGTTATCAAAAACAGTATCTCTAACTTCTTTATTTTTGATTGGTTCTTTAATCGTTGGTCTTAGCATTTTCTTTGTTCCTCTTGGAATAGTAGAAAAATACTTTGCGATCCATTTTTTCACTTCCTTTTTATCAAAATCACCCGCTATCGATAACGTTGCGTTATTAGGCACATAATATGTCTTATAAAATTCAACAAACTCGTCAATAGTTGCTTCATTTAAATGATCTAACGAACCAATCGGAATCCACTGGTAAGAATGCTCCGTAAAAGCCCTACTAAACATTTCTCTTAAAAATGAACCATAAGGTTGGTTATCATTTTTACGGTATTCTTCTTTTACAACTTGACGTTGCGTCTGTACTCCAATAGAATCTACTTTTAAATGTAATAATCGTTCAGACTCCATCCATAAACCTAACTCTAATTGATTTGATGGTAAAATTTCATAATAAAATGTTCTATCAAAAGAAGTATTTGCATTTAAAATACCTCCATTAGAAGAAACTGTTTTCATATACTCTCCTCTTCCAATATTATCAGACCCTTCGAACATTAAATGCTCAAAAAAGTGAGCAAAACCTGTTCTGGTTTTTACTTCATTTTTAGATCCTACATGGTACAATACTGTAACCGCTACAATTGGTGTTGAATGATCTTGATGTAAAATAACATTCAACCCATTTTTAAGTTTGTATTCCTCAAACTCTATTTTCGACTGTGCATTCGCAGTAATTAATCCTACACATAAAACAGCCGCTACTAAAATTCTTTTCATACTTTTTATTTTTTCTGATTTAAAGTTAAACGAAACTACTCATTCTAAAACAACTAAAAAATGAAGAAATACATAAGTGGTAAAATAATAATACGAAAGGTTAATTAGTTAGATATTAAGGATTGAAATTGTTTACTTGAATAATAATTCATTACAATATATTGCAACATTTTTAGTTACATTTGGTACCCAATAAAATGAACTGATTTAGTGCCGTTAAACAAAATACTTTATACCATTATTATCCTACTTTTCTCTTTTGAAATGTACGCTCAAGAAACAGCTAAAGTTTCGGGTACGCTTAAAAATGAAAAAGGTGAAGCATTAGAAAATGCAAATATTGCTATTGTTGGTGTTGTAGGTGGGACAAAAACAGACCGAAAAGGAAAATTTTCCCTTACCATTCCTGCCAACCAAGATGTACAATTAGGGATAACATACATAGGTTTTTCTGCCCTTATTAAAACTTTTAACCTAAAACCAAACGAAGAAATAACTTATTCTCCAAAAATGAAGTCTTCTGCGACTTTAATTCCAGGTTTTGTAAAAGAAGTAGAGGGTAGTCGTAATGGAACAATGGTTAAAATAAAGCCAAAAATTGCTTCGAAATTCACAAATGCTTCGGGTAGTTTCGAAGCCATATTAAAAACCTTACCTGGTGTTACTTCTAACAATGAACTAAGTTCTTCATACTCGGTTAGAGGTGGTAATTTTGATGAAAACTTGGTTTATGTTAATGATATTCAAATTTATCGTCCATTTTTAATTAGAGCAGGAAGACAAGAAGGGTTAAGTTTCATCAACTCCAACTTAGTTTCTGATATTAAATTTTCGGCTGGAGGGTTTGATGCTAAGTACGGTGATAAAATGTCGTCTGTTTTAGATGTCACTTATAAAGAACCTGAAGAATTTGCTGGATCTTTTTCTCTTAGTTTACAAGGTGCTTCACTTCATATAGAGGGAGCAAGTAAAAATCATAGATTAACTTATTTAACTGGTGTTAGATATAAAACCAACCAGTATATATTACAAAGTTTAGATACCGATGGTGAGTATCGCCCTTCATTTTTTGATGTTCAAACTTACCTTACTTATGATATCAGCGAAAAATGGGAAATAGGTTTTTTAGGAAACATTGCTCAAAACAAATACAATTTCATTCCTAAAAATAGAGAAACTGAATTCGGAACCATTAACCAAGCCTTACAGCTAAGTGTATTTTTTGATGGACAAGAAGTTGATCAGTTTCAAACCTACTTTGGTGCAATTAGTAACACCTTTACACCAAAACAAGGATTAGAGCTAAAGTTTATTACTTCTGCATTTAGCACGCTAGAAGATGAGAGTTTTGATATTGAAGGCGCTTACAGAATTGATGAATTAGAACGTGATTTAAGTAGCGATGAATTTGGTGATGTAAAGTTTAACAGAGGTGTTGGTTCATTTTTAGATCACTCTAGAAATACATTAGATGCTTACGTTTTAAATACTGAACATAAAGGAAAAAAAATAAAAGGCAACCACACTACTTTTTGGGGTGTAAAATACCAACGTGAATTTATTAAAGACAGAATTAGTGAATGGGGGTTTGTAGATTCTACAGGTTATTTCATACCGATTTCTACCTCTGATTCAATTGGTTACACTACCCCATCTGCACAAGGAGATAATTTGTTAGAGTTAAATGAATTATTAAAATCTGAAATAACATTAAATAGTAATAGATACAGTAGTTATTTACAACGTTCGTGGGCTTGGGAAAGTAATGATAGTGTTAATTATACTTTTACTGCTGGTGTTAGAGGTGCTTTTTGGGATTTAAACGAAGAGTTAATTGTAAGCCCGAGAATGTCATTTTCTTTTCAACCCAACTGGAAAAAAGATTATTTATTTAGAATTGCTACAGGAGTTTATTATCAATCCCCTTTTTATAGAGAAATGCGCGATTTTGATGGGAATATTAATAAAAACATCAAATCACAACGTTCTTACCAAGTAGTATTAGGTTCTGATCGCAACTTTGAAGCTTGGGGAAGGCCATTTAAATTTACTACAGAAGCATATTATAAGCATATGGAAAACGTAATACCTTATGAAATTGATAATGTAAGAATCCGTTATTTTGCTACAAACAATGCAAATGCTTATGCTACTGGTGTTGATTTTAAAGTGAATGGAGAATTTGTAAAAGGAGTTGAATCATGGTTTAGTATGTCTATCATGAAATCAGAAGAAAACTTAGTGGATGATTTTTATGATGAAGATTACAATAGTGATGGAGAGAAAATCATAGAAGGTTTTACTGTAAATAGTATTGTTGATACTACAATTCGTTTTTATCCTGGAGCAATTCCGAGACCAACAGACCAACGTGTTAGTTTTGCTTTATATTTCCAAGATTATATACCTAACTTACCTAGTTTAAAAATGCACATTGCGTTATACTATGCAACGGGGCTTCCTTTTGGACCATCTGACACACACGAAAGACATTTAGCAACGTTAAGAATACCTGCCTACCGAAGAGTTGATATTGGTTTTTCTTACCTCTTAAAAGATGCGAAGAAAGAACATAAGAGTAAACTCATTAAAGGGTTTAAAAACATTTGGGTAAGTGCAGAAGTATTTAACTTACTACAAATCAATAATGTTATCTCTTACCTCTGGGTTAAAGATGTTACCAATAGAAGTTACGCTGTACCAAACTATCTAACTTCTAGACAACTGAATGTGAAGTTCCATTTTGAGTTTTAGCACTTGACTTCTTCATTAAAAAAATGTACTTTCGTTTAATAACATATAAGTCGCATTAAAACGCGACTTATATGTTATTAAACGAACTACCTCTCCCACTTCAACTTCTTACCAAAGCTTAAGGTATTGTCAGTCATTTTAATCCAATTGATTTGTATTCCCCAAATTGGTGAAGGTTTTGCTTTTGCAAATGGAAATTTGTTGTAATACGTTTTATAAAAACCCTGTTGTTGCTCTTCTGTCGGATTAATAAACTCTCCAATAAATTGTAATCCTTGTATTTTAGCAACAGTTGTTACTTCTTTATCAATTGTTCCTGCTACCCTATTATTTTGGATTGCTTCAGAAATATGTCTTGTTTTCTCGTCTGATAAAAAGATGAGGAATTTATTTACTTCATCAAATACATAAAAGCAGTTGGCACAATATGGTATATTATTAATTGAAGTTGCTATTGTAAGCACTTTGCTTTCTGAAATATAGGCTGCAATTTTCTTTTCCATATATAAAGTTTTGAGTTTACAAAAGTGCAGTATATTATTTATAAAATGCTGATTTTAGTCATATCTAAAACCTTTCACAATTTCCATTTTTGCTAAAAATTATAAGTTGATGATAAATGAATCCCTAATAAATCCAGAAAGTATTGTTGTAATAGGCGGATCAAACCACCTAAACAAACCTGGAGGAAAGCTTTTGAGCAACCTTATTAATGGAAACTTTAAAGGAAAAATCAGTGTGATTAACCCAAAAGAGTCAGTGATTCAAAACATTAATGCTTCTAAAAGTGTTGATGATATTGAAACAGCTGACTTAGCAGTACTGGCTATACCAGCTAAATTTTGCTTAGAAACTATCAAAACATTAGCATATAAAAAAAATACTAAAGCGTTCATTATTATTTCAGCTGGTTTTAGTGAAGTAACTGAACTTGGTGCAAAACTAGAACAAGACATAGTTGATGTTATAGAGGAAGTTGGAGGCTGTTTAATTGGACCTAACTGTATTGGAATATTAAACAATAACTATCAAGGGGTATTCACTACACCTATTCCTAAATTAGACCCTAAAGGTTGTGACCTAATATCGAGTTCAGGCGCAACAGCAGTATTTATTATGGAAGCTGGAATTCCTTTAGGTTTAACTTTCAATAGTGTTTATTCTGTAGGAAATTCAGCTCAAACTGGTGTTGAAGAGGTATTGGAATATTTAGATAATAGTTTTAATGAAGAGAGTTCAAAAATTAAACTGCTTTATATAGAGGAAATTAAAAACCCAGCAAAATTTTATACACACGCCTCTTCTTTAATAAGAAAGGGTTGTAAAATAGCTGCTATAAAAGCAGGTGTTTCTAGTGCTGGAGGAAGAGCAGCCTCATCACATACAGGTGCACTCGCTACTTCTGATGAAATTGTTAGAGCTTTATTCCGTAAAACGGGTATTGTTTATTGCAGTGGAAGAGCTGAATTAATTACAATTGGTTCTATTTTCACATACAAAGAATTGACAGGTAAAAACTTTGCCATTATTACTCATGCAGGTGGTTCTGCAGTAATGCTTACAGATGCTATTTCTAAAGGAGGCTTAGAAGTTCCTGAAATAAAATCAGCTACAGCAGCGGATTTACTAAGCTATCTTTATCCAGGCTCATCTGTTTCAAACCCTATTGATTTTTTAGCTACTGGTACAGCTGATCAGCTCGGAATTATTATTGATTATTGCGAACATAAATTTGATGAAATTGACGGTATTATTGTAGTATTTGGATCGCCAGGATTATTTGATGTAGAAAATGTTTACAAAGTGTTAAATGTAAAAATGGACATTTGTAAAAAACCAATATTCCCAGTTTTACCATCAATAATTAATGCTCAAAAAGAAATTGAATACTTTTTATCTAAAGGCCGAATTAACTTCCCTGATGAAGTAGAATTAGGTAATGCGCTATGTGCAATTTACAACACGCCTAAGACATTCAATGATCAAGAAAAGAATTTACTACCAGTAGATGAGACGACCATCAGAACAATAATTAAAAATGCTACCGATAGCTATTTAGCGCCTACTGAAGTAACTAAACTTATAAATGCTGTAGGAATTCCTACAACAAAAGAAGCGGTTGTAAAAACATTAGAAGAAGCAACACAAATTATTACAGAATTAGGTTTCCCATTGGTGCTTAAAGTTGTTGGCCCAGTACACAAAACTGATGTAAATGGTGTGGTATTAAATGTGACCTCTGTAGATAACGTTATCACTGAATTTAATCGCTTAATGGAAATAGATGGAGCTACAAGTGTACTCATTCAGCAAATGCTTTCGGGAACAGAATTATTTGTAGGTGCCAAATATGAAGAAGGTTATGGACATTTAATAATGGCTGGTTTAGGAGGCATCTTTATTGAGGTTTTAAAAGATGTTTCTTCCGCTATAACTCCTGTTTCTAAACAGGAAGCAGAACTCATGATTGCTAGTTTAAAATCTAAACAATTATTTGAAGGAGTTAGAGGAATGGATCCTATTAGTAAAGATGAATTCTCAGAAATCATTCAACGTATTAGTCAACTTGTAAAATTAGCTCCTGAAATTATAGAACTCGATTTAAACCCATTATTGGCTAGCAAAAACGGTATAATAGCAGTAGATAGTAGAATATGTATAAAGAAATAATTGGATTTAGCTATTTTCATCATTCATTTAGTTTTGATTGGTCTTGAATAAAGTTTTCTAACAGTAAAACACTAAATTTGTTTCTTCAAAAAACAGCAAAAAATGAATCCATTATTAGAAAAATTTAACACACCATACAATACAGCTCCTTTTTCGAAAATTAAAAATGAGCATTACAAGCCTGCTTTTGAGGCTGCCATTAAATTAGCGAAAAAAGAAGTAGATGATATCGTTAATAATACTAACGAACCATCATTTGAAAACACTATTGTGGCATTAGATTTTAGTGGAAATTTATTAGGTACTGTTTCTAGTATATTTTTTAATTTAAATTCTGCCGAAACATCTGATGAAATACAAGCTATCGCTTTGGAAGTTTCTCCTCTCCTATCAGAATTCAGTAATGATATTGGACTAAACGAAGAATTATTTAAACGCGTAAAAACTGTTTACAATAAAAAAGATAAGTTAAACTTAACCACTGAGCAAAACACCTTATTAGAAAAAAACTATAAGAGTTTTGTAAGAAATGGAGCAAATCTAAACGATACAGATAAAGAAACATTAAGAAGAATTGATAAAGAGCTTTCTCAAACTTCTTTAAATTTTGGAGAGAATGTTTTAGCTGCTACCAACAAATACGAAATGCATCTTACTAACCAAGCTGATTTAGCGGGTTTACCTGATGGAATAATTGAAGCTGCAGCAATGACTGCAAAAGCAAAAGAGAAAGATGGTTGGGTTTTTACGTTAGATTTTCCGAGTTACTTTCCTTTTATGACCTACTCTGAAAACAGAAAGTTGAGAAAGGAAATATCGCTAGCTTCTGGTTCGAAAAACTCTAGTGGAGATAATTTAGATAATCAAAAAAATGTATTAAAAATTGTAGAACTACGTTACCAACGTGCTAATTTATTAGGATATAAAAACCATGGAGACTTTGTTTTGGAAGAACAAATGGCAACTGCCCCTCAAAAAGTAATTGATTTCTTAAACAACCTTATTTTAAAATCGAAACCAACAGCATTAAAAGAGAAAGCCGAATTAACTACTTTTGCTAAAGAATTAGACGGTTTAGAAACGTTAGAAGGCTATGATACTACTTACTACACAGAAAAATTAAAGCAAAAATTATTTGATTTAGATGATGAGCAACTCAAACCTTATTTCAAATTAGAAAATGTAATTAAAGGTGCTTTTACTGTTGCTAATAAATTGTATGATATCAACTTTGAGGAAGTTTTTGATATTGAAAAATATCATGAGGATGTTATCACTTATAAAGTAACAGATAATGACAATAATTTTATAGCTATTTTTTATGCTGATTTCCACCCAAGACCAGGAAAACGTGATGGTGCTTGGATGACTTCTTTTAACGACCAGTTTATTAAGGCTGGTGTAAACAATAGACCACATATTGTAAATGTGTGCAACTTTACTAAACCAACAGAAACAAAACCATCGTTATTAACATTTAATGAGGTAACTACCCTTTTCCACGAATTTGGACACGGTTTACACGGAATGTTAGCCAATACTACTTATCCAAGTTTATCAGGAACCAATGTTTACCGAGATTTTGTAGAACTTCCTTCACAAATGCTAGAGAACTGGTGTTACGAAAAAGAAGCATTAGAATTATTCGCTTTTCATTATGAAACTGGCGAAGTAATTCCGTTAGAGTTAATTGAAAAAATCAAAGCTTCTGCCAATTTTATGGAAGCAACAAGAATGATGCGTCAGTTAAGTTTTGGATCAGTTGATATGGCTTGGCACTCTACCAATCCGTCAGAAATTAACAATGTAAAGGATTTTGAAACTGCAGCTATGGAAGAGACTTGTCTTTACCCTAGCTCTAAAGACACTTGTTTTAGTACCGCATTTTCTCACATTTTTCAGGGAGGTTATTCTGCAGGTTACTACTCTTACAAATGGGCAGAAGTATTAGATGCTGATGCTTTTGAATATTTTGCTAATAATGGTATCTTTAATAAAGAAATTGGAGCAAAATTTAAAGAGCATATTTTATCTAAAGGTGGTTCTGAACACCCAATGGAATTATATAAAAAATTTAGAGGTCAGGAACCTGATAATGAAGCCTTATTAAGAAGATCGGGACTTTTAGATGTTAGTGTTTAGTGTAAATACTTTCTTCTAAAAACTATACACTAACAACCATCAACTATTCTATCTCAACCTCTCTGCAGACCTTACTAAAGCATCATCTTTTTTAATAAATCGGATAGCTAAATAAGTTAATATTAAAGATAGTACTGGAATAATAGCTCCTATTTTAAAACTAACCAAAACATCTTCAACGTTTAAGTCTATAGTTTCTCTTACAACATCACTATACAATACTATTGCTGTTATTTGAGCCGTAATCAATAAAAAAATTAGCTTTCCTAATTTCATTTGTAATGAGCGTTTTTTATATAGAAGAATAGTCGCAATAGCTACTAATAAAACAATTCCTTGTAATACTCCTACTCCCATGTTTTTTGCAATAATACTTGCATCATCAACAGCAATTGTTTTGTAATGATTCATAATATAATCTGCTTCATCCCCCGTAAAACCTAAAATAGGTAAGAAAGAAGATATTACACCAAGAACTACTACTAATGCTAAAAATATGGTTTGAATTCGCTGTATCATAATATTATATTTTTTTCCAAAAGTAACCATACCAAATGAACAATAAAATGTTAATTAGTTCATTTTATTTAAAGCTAACCTAGTTAAAAGAAAAATTACTTTTGGAATATGTTTAATAAAATACCCTATTGGTTTAAGACCAAGTACGCATATACTATGCTCTTTTTTATAATATGGGTAAGTTTTATTGATCAGAATAATATTATGACAGCCTATTCTTATAATTCAGAGCTTAAAAAACTTGAAGCAGAAAAGGAATACTTTAACGAAGCCATTGAAAAAACAAGTAAAGAGTTATTCGATTTAACCGAAAATCCTGCTACGCTCGAAAAATTTGCCCGAGAAAACTACTACATGAAAAAAGAAGGTGAAGAAGTATTTGTCTTTACAACTGAATAATCCTACCAATTTCTAACATTTTGTTTATCTTCGCAATGTATAATTCATTGTGTTTTCGATGTAATTCCTAAGTTTTGGAGTCTATCGAATCAAAAGACTAACTAAAAATTAATGGGATTGTTTGAAGATTTTGAAAAGGTAAGTCATCAAGACTGGATAGATAAAATTAATACAGATCTTAAAGGAAAAGATTACCAAGAAACATTAGTTTGGAATTCTGATGAAGGAATTGATGTTCAACCATTCTACAATAGTAACTCAGCATTAAATGCTACTCCTCCTCTCAAAAAAAATAATGATTGGGAAATTAGAGAAACCGTTAATATTCATAGTATTGAAGATGCTAATCAAAAAGCATTACTAGCGCTAAAGGGCGGTGCAAATTCTATCTTATTTATTGGCGAAATAAAAGACCAATCAGAAATGGATTGCCTTTTAAAAGGTATTCAAACTGATATTATTGAGATTCAT
>Ga0256845_1001700_pt1 | contig 17246 bp, 19 predicted proteins | sample RiftiametaG_FD_189101 | JGI IMG/M metagenome (GOLD analysis project Ga0256845, IMG submission 189101) | Tube worm associated microbial communities from hydrothermal vent at the East Pacific Rise, Pacific Ocean - Riftia | ecosystem: Host-associated > Annelida > Integument > Unclassified ...
AACTTAGGTGTACAAGGGGTTCTTTTTTGAAAATTAATATATTTAGGCTATCAAACCAGTAAAATGGTTAGATTTTATGTGCCCCAAATTTATTTAGGACAGGATTGATATCAAACCTATTTTCCATTTTTTAATTAGATTTTGGAATTAATTCTTAGCTATCCTTTTCACTCCACCCCCTCAATCAAAACCCCCAACATCTCAATAGCGGCATCACTAATACGAGTTCCAGGACCATAAACCGCAACGGCTCCGGCATCAAAAAGGTATTGGTAATCTTGGTGTGGTATTACACCGCCCACGATGACCATAATATCTTCGCGGCCGTATTTTTTTAGGGCTTCTATTACTTGTGGTACTAAGGTTTTGTGGCCTGCGGCTAGGGAGGAAACACCTAAGATGTGTACGTCGTTTTCCACGGCTTGTTTGGCGGCTTCTGCGGGCGTTTGGAACAATGGACCTATGTCTACATCAAAACCTACATCTGCATAGCCTGTAGCAACTACTTTAGCGCCGCGGTCGTGACCGTCTTGCCCCATTTTGGCAATCATTATACGTGGACGACGGCCTTCAAGCTCTGCGAACTTGTCTGCTAGTTGTCTTGCTTTTTCAAAACTTTCGTCTTTCTTAATTTCTTTACTATACACGCCGCTAAAAGATCTAATTTGTGCTTTATACCTCCCGAATTCCTTTTCCATTGCGGTAGAGATTTCGCCTAGGGTTGCCCTGTGGCGGGCAGCTTCTACGGCTAAAGCTAGTAAATTTCCTTGACCTGTCTTTGCACATTCGGTAATATCTGCTAAAGCTTTTTCTACCTTTTTAGTATCGCGTGTGGCTTTTATATTGTTAAGGCGCTCAATTTGCGAGGTGCGAACCATTTGGTTATCCACATCCAAAATTTGCAACGGGTCTTCTTTTGCAAGACGGTATTTGTTTACGCCTACGATAATGTCTTGTCCGCTATCAATACGCGCTTGCTTTCTTGCTGAAGCTTCTTCAATGCGTAGTTTGGGGATTCCTGCTTCAATAGCTTTAGTCATTCCGCCTAGTTCTTCTACTTCTTCAATTAACTCCCACGCTTTATTGGCGATTTCATTTGTAAGGTTTTCTACATAATAACTTCCAGCCCAAGGGTCAACCGTTTTTGTGATTTGGGTTTCCGTTTGAAGAAAAATCTGGGTGTTTCTGGCTATTCGCGCAGAGAAATCTGTTGGTAGCGCAATGGCTTCATCTAAAGCGTTTGTATGTAATGACTGTGTTCCTCCAAAAACTGCGGCAGCGGCTTCAATAGCAGTTCTTGCCACGTTATTAAACGGATCTTGTTCAGTAAGGCTCCAACCGCTCGTTTGGCAATGTGTACGTAACGAAAGTGATTTTTCGTTTTTAGGGTTGAATTGTTTTACAATCTTTGCCCATAACATTCTGGCGGCACGCATTTTTGCAATTTCCATAAAGTGATTCATCCCAATTGCCCAAAAGAAAGATAATCTCGGTGCAAAAGTGTCTATATCCATTCCCGCCTTTATTCCTGTGCGGATGTATTCTAATCCGTCTGCTAATGTGTATGCGAGTTCAATATCTGCCGTGGCTCCCGCTTCCTGCATGTGGTAACCAGAAATGGAAATACTGTTGTATTTCGGCATATTTTTGGAAGCAAATTCAAAAATATCGCTGATTATTTTCATCGATGGTGTTGGCGGATAGATATACGTGTTCCTTACCATAAATTCTTTCAGAATATCATTTTGAATCGTTCCTTCCAAATCTTTAGGCGACACGCCTTGTTCTTCTGCTGCAACAATATAAAAAGCTAAAATAGGAAGCACCGCGCCATTCATCGTCATAGAAACGCTCATCTTATCGAGTGGAATTTGATCGAAAAGAATTTTCATGTCTTCAACGCTATCAATAGCTACGCCTGCTTTCCCTACATCACCTTCTACCCTTTCGTGGTCGCTATCGTAACCACGATGCGTTGCAAGATCAAAAGCTACTGAAAGTCCTTTTTGACCTGCTGCGAGATTTCTTCTATAAAAAGCATTACTATCTTCCGCAGTAGAAAAACCTGCGTACTGGCGAATAGTCCAAGGACGGCGCACGTACATTGTAGAATATGGCCCACGAAGGTTTGGCGCAATTCCAGCAACAAAGTTTAAGTGTTTTAAACTTTCAATATCTTCCTTAGAATACTCTTTTTTAAGCTCTATATTTTCGGCTGTAGTGTATTTATCACCAGCGTTCTCGATTGCGCTCGAACTGACATTCGTCTGTTTCGATTTGTCTATAGTAATATTTTGTAAATCCTTTCTACTCATTGCTTAGTTTTTCTTGTTCAACTTTTTCTGCAATTCTTCTTTCTACAATTGGTGGAATAATTGTCTTTACTGGATTGTGTTTTACGAAAGGGAAAAGTTCCAAATTGTCTTTCATTCGGTCGGTTTTGTTGGGGTGATAGTTTGTTCCCAACAATTTTAGTGCTCCGTTGTCGAAGAGTTGTTGTTCTTTTTCGGCACTATCCTTAATTTTTTTCTGAATAATTCCTTCTTTTAACTGTTGAAGAAATCCACCGCCTTTTTCAATATCCTTAAATAGTTGAAGCGCTTTTTCAGCTAATTCATCTGTTAGGCTTTCAATATAATAGGTTCCGTCTGACGGATTGCTTACCGCATCAAAATAGCTTTCGCGCTTTAAAATAAGTAATTGATTGCGCGAAATACGCTCTCCAAATTCGTTACTTTTATGATAAAGTGCATCATACGGCAAATTGCAAATTGTATCTGCTCCGCCCAAAACCGCACTCATACATTCTGTGGTGCTGCGCAGTAAATTTACGTTGTAATCGTAAAGCGTTTTGTTACGTTTTGATGGCGTGGCAATGATATGGCAGGTTTCTTTTGCATTATATTCCTTCGCCAATGTTGCGTAAAGTTTTCTTAAAGCACGGATTTTTGCTATTTCGAAGAAATAGTTTGGGCCTGTTGCTAGTTTGAAAGTCATTTCGATGGAGCTTGTACTGAGCGAAGTCGAAGTACTCAATGACTGGTCTCCGAGCGGAGCCGAGGAGAGATGATTCAAATATTCATTAACGTGAGCTAAAGCATACCCCAACTGCTGAACGATGTTTGCGCCTGCGTTTTGATATAAAGTTGCATCAACAGAAAGAAGGTTTTCTGAAATATGCTTTTGAAAAATAGTATCTAAGATCTCGTGATCTTTCTTCATATTATGAAACCAATTTCCTGTGTGGGCAAGGTTTCCTATTAAATCGATGTTGTAATAAACCGTTGCCTTTTTCTGTGAAAAGAATTTAACTAGCTTACCATAAAATGCTTCAGAGAGGAATGTAAATTCAAAATAAATGGAAATTGTATCAAACGGAAAATCCTTAAAAACAGTTCTTGGGTCAAAATCTTCAGCGGCAGTAAAAATAATTGCTTCAGCACCACGGTTTGTAGCATCTAAAGCAATTTTGGTTGCAATCTTTTCATCATCTATAAAAATTTCTTGGGCAATATTCCACGAAGTTGGCTGCCCTGTAATTGGTTGAAAAACTTCTTCAAAATCATCTTCGTGATAAAAAGGTTTTACGTTGATACCTTCGGGACTTTGCCAAATGAGTGTTTCATTGTAGTCTGCGCCTTTTAGGTCGTATTGTATTTTCTGTTTCCACTGTTTTGCGGAAACTTCATCAAATTCTTCAAATAGAAATTCACTCATCGCTTTTCTTCTTTTTTGATGCTGTCTTGGTTTTCAATTATGTAAATGTCTTCGTTTTCTTTTTTCAGATAATACTTTTCGCGGGCAAATTTTTCCATTTCGCCACTATCTTCCATTTTTTTTATGAAGGTTTTATCATTATCTATTTCCTTTTTATAAAACTCGGCATTATCTTCTAATGCCTCAATATCGCTATCTAATTCGTGATGTATAAGGTATGAATTGGCATCGAAAAAAAACATCCAAACAACGAATAAAATAACAATTAGCACGTATTTGTTACTTACAAATCGCACCCATTTATTTTGTTTAAATTCTTTAAAACTCACGATTCGGTATAATTTATTTTTTGATGAATAATACTTCTAATTACATCTACAGCAACAGTATTATATCTATTTGTGGGAATAATAATATCTGCAAACTCCTTTGTTGGCTCTATAAATTGTTGGTGCATTGGTTTTAAAGTGGTTTGGTAACGGTTTAAAACTTCTTCCAAATCTCGCCCTCTGGTTGCAATGTCACGCTTTAATCTGCGTATTAAACGTTCGTCGCTGTCTGCATGTACAAATATTTTAATATCAAACATTTCGCGAATGTCTGGGTGCGCCAAAATTAAAATGCCTTCAACAATGATTACTTTTTTTGGGAAAGTAGTAATGGTTTCGCCTGTTCTATTGTGTTCCACAAAGGAATATACAGGTTGCTCAAAAGAATTTCCTGTCCGAAGTTCCTTTAAATGACTTACCAATAAATCAAAATCGATCGCTTTTGGATGGTCAAAATTAATTTTGGTACGTTCTTCTAAAGACAAATGGCTGGTATCGTGATAGTAGGAATCTTGCGAAATAACGCAAACTTCATCCGCAGGCAATTCTTTTACTATTTGGTCAACTACCGTAGTTTTTCCGCTACCGGTACCGCCAGCAATACCAATTATAAGCATAGTTTAAAGGTTTTTACAAATGTAGGGAAAAAAGGTTTCAAGTTTCTTGTTTCAGGATTCGCCTTCTTTATTCTTTTCTCTATTTTCTTTCCTATTTTTGAAGCCTTTAAATTTTTAAATGAAAACAATTCTACTTCATCCCTCCTATTTTCCTTCCATAGAACAAATGGCGGCAGTGGCGCAGGCAGACAAAGTGGTTTTTGAGGTTGAAGATAATTATCTAAAACAAACCTATCGAAACCGATCTTATATAGCACATAGCAACGGAAAGTTACTTTTGAATATTCCTACAAGACACAATAAAACAGATGGGAAACGAAAAGCAAAAGATGTTTTAGTTGAAAATGATTTTCCGTGGCAAGAACAACATTGGAAGAGCTTAAAAAGTGCCTACCAATCTTCACCCTTTTTTGAATATTATGAAGATGATCTGGAACCATTATTTACCGAAACTGTTGGGAATTTAATGGAGCATAATTTCAAAATATTTGAATTGCTTTGCGAATTGATAGGTATTGAAGTTGAAGTTTCAAAAACTACTGAATATAAAGTAGATCCTGAAATTACAGACCTTCGCTATTTAGTTAATGCTAAAAGAAAGTCAAGTTTTAAACCTGAAACTTACACCCAAGTTCACGAGACAAACTATCCTTTTTTACCAAATCTTTCGGTATTGGATTTGTTATTTAATGAGGGACCAAATGCGTTGACTTATTTAGAGGCTTCGGTACTTTTTGAACTTTAAATTATTTCCAGCCTACAGTAGCACGAACAGCAAAATGATCGGAAAACGTTTTTTCCATCGTTTCAAAAGATAAGACCTCTAGTGTTTCCGAAGCAAAAATATAATCTATTCGCATTGGGAATTTTTCAAAATTGAAGGTTGTTCCCAAGCCATTACCACGTTCTCGAAAGGCATCTTGCATTCCGTCATTTAGTTTTCGATAACTGTATGAAAATGGCGTGTTGTTGAAATCACCACAAATAATAACCGGCTTTTTTACTTGGCTTTTATGCTTCATAATACTTTCAACTTGATGTTGTTGTTTGCTAAAAGCATGCGAAACACGTTTTCTAAGCTTCTCATTAACACTATCTTGTAAAAAACTTACTCGTGGAATAATGCCAAGTGACTGTAAATGCACGCTGTAAAAGCGAATGGTGTCATCATCTTTTACCACATCAGCATAAATTGTGTTGTTGTATGTTTCTTCAAAATCGAACGCACCCGTGTTTATGATTGGGTATTTTGAAAATATGGCATGGCCAAGTTTTGCGCGTTGAGATTTAAAATGAATGTATTGATATTTATAGGCAGAAAAATCAATTGTATTAGGTTTATAATATTCCTGAATGCAGACTACATCTGGGTTTTCTTCAGTTAAAATTTCTGAAATAATTTCAGAAGCATCACTCTCCGGATTTTTTTCGTAGGCATTGAAAAGCCTAACGTTGTAGGAAAGTACATTTAATGTGTTTTCATAGTTAGAAGCATCTTCTTCCGAAGAAATTTCATAAAAAACATTAAAATAAAAGTAGGAAATAAAAAGTACTGTAAACGAAACAAAAAACCTTCTTCTAAATTGAATAGCCCAATATAATGCGAAAATAATATTTACAATAATGAGCATTGAAACCACAAGGCTTAATAATGAAAGTGTAGGAAAGGTTTTAGGAGGTAAGTAAGGCAAAACGAACGAAATAAGCAACAAAAATGCTGCAAACAAATTGCCCCAAAAAATCATTTTGTTGATAAAGGTACGCATTGGTTTAGTCTTCTTTTCCGGCTTTGAATAGAAAGTCTTTTTCTTCCTTAGTAAGACTTTCGTAGCCACTTTTACCTATTTTATCTAAAATACCATCCACCTTTTTTTGATGGTCAGATTTTGCTTCTTTGGGTTTAGAACGTTGTGAAGCGGGTTGTGTTGTGTGATGTACTTTAGTAAAAGGTTTGTTTTTTCGAGTTTTGAAAAGATTGACGATCCAATCCATAAAATTTTCGAACCATATACCAATGTCTTTCCCATTTGCCAATTGAACAGCATAAATATAACCGAAAATTGCACCGCCAACATGTGCCATCAACCCACCAGCATTGCCAGAAGTAGGGATTCGCACCAAATCAAAAAGAAACAGAAAAAGTGCAATATGCCAAAGTTTTATGGTGAAACTGAATAGACGAACTTCTGTATTTGGTGCGTAGGTTGCAATAAAAATCATAATTGCAGTAACCGCACCAGAGGCACCAATTAAATAACCATTGCTTTCTGCAAAAACGGGGAAAAGACTATAAGCTAGCATAAATAGCAAACCGCCAAAAAATGCGCCCAACAAATAAACTGTGAGCAATCGTTTGCCTGTAAAAAGGTTCAATACAAACTGTCCAAACCAATACAGCCAAAGCATATTAAACAGTATATGTAAGAAGTCAAAGTGCAGAAAACCATACGTAATTAACGTCCAAGGACGGAAAAGTAACGTGTCTAAATCATCGCTTAAAACAAACCAACGCGCAAAGTTAAACTGCCTTGTGCCTAAAAAGAAAGCACCCAATCTAACCACCAAAAACACAGCCGTATTAGCAATAATGAGCTTAATCAGAATACTGGCCGTTTTATATTTATAGGATAGACTTGTAGCTGCCATAGTTAATTCCAGCGCGTGTTATCAAAACTATTTTTCTTCCAGTACCACGCCATAATAAAGCCAAAAAGTGCGCCGCCAATGTGAGCGAAATGGGCGATTCCTGTTGGTGCTCCTGTAATTCCGAGAACTAAATCCAGTACAATTAATCCAGGAATAAAATATTTGGCTTTAATTGGAACAGGAACGAACATAAGCATAAGTTCCACATTAGGAAACATAATACCAAAAGCAACTAAAACGCCATAAACAGCTCCCGAAGCTCCTAAAGCTACACCATTGTAGGATTGATACATACTTTGTATTGTATCTTGAGAAACAGAATCTAGGATTGATGTATTATAACTTCCTGTACTCAAAAAGCTCATAATTTGCTCGTGGCTCATTCCTATATTCAATAAAGCATCCATTCCAGCCTGAACATGGTAGTAATTCACCAATGTATAAATTAATACCGATCCAAGTCCTGCGGAAAAATAAAAGAACAAAAATTTCTTTTGCCCCCAACGCATTTCCAAAGGTGAGCCAAAAGCCCAGAGTGCATACATATTAAAAAGTATATGCATAAAACCACCGTGCATAAACATTGACGTTAGCGGTTGCCAAAATTGAAAATTGGGATTTTCAAAATAATAGAGCGCAAAAAGACGTTCTGCGATACCATTTGTAAACTGTGACCCTATAAAAAAGAGCACATTCAATATTAATAGAAATTTTACACTGTCGGTTATTTTTCCCATTTACATAAATTTTTTATCTAAATCACTCACGTCTAGCGTGGTGAAAATCGGTTTATTGGTTGGGCTAACGGTTGGTTCTTTACACGCAAAAAGCTGGTTTATTAAATGTAACCGTTCTTCTTTATTCAAGGAAACCCCCGTTTTTATTGCCATACTTGCAGCCATCGACTTTGCCAACATATCATTCTGACTAAAACCAGCATCTGGCACTTCTTCTTTTACATCGTGTACCAATTGACTAAGCAAATTTACAACATGGCTTTCCAAAATCAGCACAGGAATACCGCTAATCTCAACTGTTTCATCTTTTAATTCTGAAAAAACAAAACCAATATACTCCAATTGTTCACGTACTTTTTTAATGATTTCTACATCAAGTTTGGAAAAATTTAGCTGTAGTGGAAACAATAATTGCTGGCTTACGGCTTCTTTTACAGTAATATTTTTCAGTAATTCTTCATAAATAATCCTTTGGTGTGCAAGGTTTTGATGAATTATCATCATTCCACTTTTTAACGGACTTACAATGTATTTATTTTGAATTTGGAATGTTATCTGTCCACTTTCAGTTTCATTGTTTTCAAAAAGGCTTCCAGTTACTTCTTCGCTTTCAAACTCAATATCTCCCAAGTTAGAAACGGTAGCATTTTCATCTTTCAACCCAACATACAACGATTCCCAAGATTTGCTTAATCCTGAGCCTGTTGAAGAGGCTCTTTTGAAAGGGAAATTAATATTCCCTTGTTTTGTTTTTTCTTTAAACGGATTAAAATCGCTATCAACTTCTATAGAAGGTATTGTGGGCGATTTTTTGTTGTATTCATAAGGCGTATCAAAGCCTTTGTCTCTTTCAAAATCAAGTATTGGCGTAATATTGAATTGCCCTAAACTATGTTTTACCGTTGCACGAAGCATTGCATAAATGGAATGCTCATCATCAAACTTAATTTCAGTTTTTGTTGGGTGAATATTAATATCTATGGAATGTGAATCTACTTCTAAAAATAAAAAATAGCCTGGATGGATATTGTTTTTCATCAAACCATCAAAAGCCGAAGAAACTGCGTGATGCAAATACGGGCTTTTTATAAAACGGTCGTTCACAAAAAAAAACTGCTCGCCTCTACTCTTTTTACCAAATTCGGGTTTTAAAACGAAACCTTCAATTTTTAAGATTTCGGTTTCTTCACTTACTGGAACCAGTTTTTCATTCGTTTTACTTCCGAAGATATTTACAATACGCTGTCGTGAATTAGACGATGGCAGGTTAAAAACATCGCCCCCATTATGAAGCATTTGGAAAGCCACACTGGGATGCGCCAGAGCCACTCGATGAAATTCGTCAATAATATGGCGAGTTTCTACGGGGTTACTTTTTAAAAAATTTCGGCGTGCGGGAATATTATAAAAAAGATTTTTTACTGAAATAGTCGTTCCTTTTGGAACTACTGCGGGTTCTTGAGCAATTACTTTACTACCTTCAATCGTTAAATGTGTTCCAACATCAGAATCTTCTGTTTTAGACTTTAACTCAACGTGCGCAATTGCAGCGATGGAAGCCAAAGCCTCACCTCGGAAACCTTTGGTGTGCAAATTAAAAAGATCTTCAGCAGATTTTATTTTTGAAGTTGCATGCCTTTCAAAACTTAGTCGGGCATCTGTAACGCTCATTCCGCTTCCGTTATCGGTAACTTGAACGAGAGTTTTTCCAGCATCTTTAATTACTAAGGTTATTGAAGTTGCTTTTGCGTCAATGGCATTTTCTAACAATTCTTTTACTATCGAAGCGGGTCGTTGCACAACTTCGCCTGCTGCAATTTGGTTTGCAACGTGATCTGGTAATAATTGAATAATGTCTGCCATTTAAAGTTTATGCGTAGAAAATAGATAAATCGAATTCGATAATAAATAGGAAAATGAGTATCAATACTGTAATTATTATCATCAACCTGCAATTAGCAGTTTTGTCTGAAGATTGTTGTAACTCTGCCCAAGCAGTTTTAAATTTTCCTTTTAAACCTTTGTTGTCACCAACCGTAGTTCTAAAATCATCAAATTTATGACCCATTGTAAATGGACTTCCATCGCCATCGTGTTCAAAATGACGTGGTTGGTAACCGTACTTTTTGTTTTTTCTTTTACCTAGTACTCCCATAATTGTCGTACTTCAAAGTTACTGAAAATAGTGTGTTTTGTAAAGTAATTCTGAAGAGGTTTTGAACAAATACTATACCGTTGTCTGTTTTTGGTTATCTGTTATTCGGGAATCGGAATTCATTAATTCGAAATCAAAACTAATAATCTTGAATCTTAAAACTTTGAATCCAAACGAAGTTGCGCCATTTTAATAGCCGCTATTGCAGCTTCTGTGCCTTTGTTGCCGTGTTTGCCTCCGCTTCGGTCTATGGATTGTTGTTTGGTATTGTCTGTTAGTACACAGAAAATTACTGGAATATTACCTTGTACATTTAGGTCTTTAATACCTTGTGCAACGCCTTCACATACATAATCGAAGTGTTTTGTTTCGCCTTGAATTACGTTTCCTATAGCAATTATCGCGTCTAGCATATCATAACTCTGCGTCATACGCTTGCAGCCGTAAATAAGCTCAAAACTTCCTGGAACGTTCCAACGCACTATGTTTTCGTTTATGGCACCGCAATCTTTTAAAGCTTCAAAAGCACCTTGAAACATGCCTTCGGTTATTTCGGCATTCCATTCTGAAACAACAATCCCAAACCGAAAGTCTTTCGCGTTTGGGATTGTTGCTTTATCGTAAACCGATAAATTTGTATTTGCTGTAGCCATTTATTTTTTCATTGCTTCCGCGCGGCCAGTGTATATTTTGGCTTTTGCAGCTTCAGTTGCTTTTGGATAATCTTCTGTTATTTTTTTGAAATTCGCCAATGCTTTGTCATTTTGGTTTAAAGACATTGCAGCAATACCAGCTTTCAAAAGAAAACGAGGTGTTGTAAAGTCGTTTGTACGCATTGTTGCAGCTTCTTCATAATACTTTAAAGCATCTTCATTTTGACCTAATTGTACAAAAGCATCGCCTATAGCACCTTTTGATAATGGCGCTAACATATCGTCATCACTGCTAAATTTATCTAATTGAGCAATAGCCTCTTGATACTTGTTAGTATTCAAATAAGCCATTCCTGCATAATAATGAGCAAGATTTGCAGCATTTGTTCCGCTGTAGTTTTCAATAATATCTATAAACCCGTATTTACCTTCACCACCTTGTAATGAAAGATTGTAAAGTGAATCTTTAGCTGGAGCGGTTAATGCCTGTTCCCAATAGTTCTGAGCTTGGAACATTTCGTTCATTGCTTCAGCTTCTTTTGGAGCTTTAATATATTGTGTGTAAGCAAAGTATCCTAAAACACAAACAGCCACCAAAATAATTGCCCCTAAAAGAGGTTTTTGGTTTTTCTCGATCCAAGCTTCTGTTTTTGATGCGCCTTCGTCTAGCGTATTAAATACTTCTGCAGTTGTGCTTTCTTCTTCAATATGAGACTGTTTTTCAGCCTTTGTAGTTGGTTTGCCTCCGCGTTTTTTGTACGTTGCCATAGTTATAGGTTATTGTGGCGCAAAAATAAAATTTTAAATGGAATTTAAAAGGAATAATATTTCTTATTTTTTAATAATTTGCAGAACGGATTTTTCTTCACTGAAACACCGTCTTTACTGAAATAATTAACGTTTATTTAAACAACATAAGACTATAAGGACGTAAGGCGTAGGACAAAACCTTACTAAAGAACATACTTATTTGCATTTAAAATAGCTAAATTGATTTTTTTTAGTCTTACGTCTTCTGTCAAAAAGTCCTAAGTCAATTTATTATATGATTTTACAAAAACTCTCCTTACTAAACTATAAAAACTTTGAAGCTGAAAGCTTCGAATTCGACCCAAAAATAAACTGTTTTGTAGGCAATAACGGTATGGGAAAGACAAATATCCTCGATGCTATCTACCATCTTTCCTTCGGAAAAAGTTACTTTAACCCTATTACGACCCAAAATATAAAACACGGAGAAGAGTTTTTTGTGGTTGAAGGTTTTTATAAGAAAAAGGAAACGCCTGAAAAAATTGTGGTGAGCGCGAAAAAAGGACAGAAAAAAATTATAAAACGCAATGGAAAGGCGTACGATAAATTTAGCGAGCATATTGGTTTTTTACCCTTGGTAATAATTTCGCCAGCCGATCGCGATTTAATTATTGAAGGAAGCGATACCCGTAGAAAGTTTGTTGATGGCGTTATTTCGCAACGCGATTCAGATTATCTTCATACACTTCTTAAATACAATAAAGTACTTGCACAGCGTAATTCACTTTTAAAGTATTTTGCGGCAAACAATACCTTTAGTCAAGACACTGTTGATATTTACAACGAGCAATTACACAATTTCGGAACTTCAATCTTCGGAAAAAGAACTGCTTTTTTGGAAGAATTTTTACCAATATTTCTGAATCGTTACAAATCCATCAGCAGCGGCGAGGAAAATATAAATCTGGTTTACGAAAGCCAATTGCAAGAAAACAATTTATTGACGTTACTTCAGAATAATATAATGAAGGATAAAATTTCGCAGTACACCAACTTCGGAATACATAAAGACGATTTGGTTTTTGAAATTGACGGGCATCCTATTAAAAAATTCGGTTCGCAAGGGCAACAGAAATCGTATCTTATTGCTTTAAAATTGGCGCAGTTCGATTTTATAAAAAATCATTCTAAAACAAACCCAATTTTGCTATTGGATGATATTTTTGATAAATTAGACGAAACGAGGGTTGAACACTTAATTAGTTTGGTGGATAATGAGAACTTTGGACAGCTTTTCATAACAGACACGCACTCGGAAAGAACTGAAGAAGTGATTAAAAAAGTGCATCAGACTTATAAAATGTTTCCACTGAAATAATAACTCCGCGTGCGCTGCGATAAATATTCCATCGTAAAGAAACAGACGGCGCACAGAAAATTTGAAAGCAAATGAAATATAAAATCATATTTTTAATCTTCGCACTTTCTATTATCGCTTGCGAAAAACCAAACCCTGAAGCTCAAAAACAAAACCTCAACGGTTATTGGGAAATAGAAACCGTAAAAATGCCCGATGGCGAAAAGAGAGAATTCGATATGAATACAATTGTAGATTATATTGAAGTTAAAGGAGATAGTGGCGTACGAACCAAAGTTTCACCAAAACTTGATGGCACCTTTAAAACCAACGGTGTTTCTGAAAATTTCACACTAAAAATTGAAGAAGACAGTTTAAGAATATATTATAAAACATATTTTGCGGAATGGAAAGAAACTGTAATTGAAGCAAAAGATAGTACGTTGGTAGTTAAAAACAGAGACAATAAAATATACACCTATTCCAAATTCAAAAAGTTCGATTTTGGAAAACCCACAACTGATAACAAATAACCGAAAACCGAATTATGGCAAAACGACACGCAGAAAATATATCCATTGGCGATGCATTAAAAGAATTTATTGGCAAAAATCGTTTAGACAAAGGCTTAGACAAAGTGAACGCCAAAGAAGCTTGGGATTCGGTGATGGGCGTTGCAATTGTAAAATACACTACCGATATAAAATTAGACCATGAGACCTTATATGTACAGCTTTCTTCATCTGTATTGCGTGAGGAATTGAGTTACGGAAAAGAAAAAATTGTAAAACTCCTAAATGAAGAATTAGAGAAGGAATTGATTACAAAATTGGTATTGCGATAAAAACGTAGAAATACTTATTACTAAAAACGCCTTCCAACTGGAAGGCGTTTTTCAATTAAAATATTTTGTAAATGCTTAGAACATTTCGCGACCTGCAAAATGAAAAGCACCTTCAATAGCTGCGTTTTCATCGCTATCACTTCCGTGTACTGCGTTTTCACCTACAGAAGCTGCAAATAATTTACGAATAGTACCATCAGCAGCATCAACTGGGTTTGTAGCACCAATTAAAGTACGGAAATCCTCAACAGCGTTATCTTTTTCAAGAATTGCTGCAATGATTGATCCGCGAGTCATAAACTCAACTAATTCGCCATAAAAAGGACGCTCACTGTGTACTGCATAAAATGCCTGAGCATCTTGTGTAGCCATGTGGGTAAGTTTCATTGCAACGATTCTAAAACCGGAAGCGTTTATTTTTTCAAGTATTGCACCAATGTGACCGTTTTCAACCGCATCAGGCTTTAACATTGTAAAAGTTCTGTCTGTTCTCATTGTTTTTTTTTAAATTTCGGCAAAATTAGCTATTTGAGAATGAAATACAAGTATTTAAACAATGTTTCATCAACTATATATTACTTTTGGGATTAAAAGCCATTGTTGTATCTTCGCGCCCTATGAATAAAGAAACTACACAAGTTGTAAAAAAACTACTCGCTTCATCACAAAAAATCGTAATTGTAGGGCATAAAAATCCTGATGGTGACGCAGTTGGTTCGTGTTTGGGACTTTCTTTTTTTCTGAAAAGTCTAGGTCATAATGCAACGGTAATTATGCCAAACGACTTCCCCGATTTCTTAAAATGGATGCCTGGTTGTGAAGACATTGTGATATTCGAAAAAGAAGTTAAAAAAAGCACCGAAATCTTCGAAGGCGCCAATTTGGTTTTCACATTAGATTTCAACAGTTTAAATAGAGTTGGCGATCTTAAGCATGTTTTAGAAAAAATTTCCGCAAAATTTGTAATGATAGACCACCACCAACAACCAGATGATTATGCGGTTGCAACATACAGTGATGTAAAAATGAGTTCTACTTCCGAAATGGTGTACCATTTTATGGATGCTTTGGGTGAAGCTGATAAGCTTACAAAAGAAATTGCAATCAATCTTTATACTGGAATAATGACGGACACGGGTTCGTTTCGCTTTTCCTCTACTAGCCCAACAACACACAGGGTTGCAGCAAAATTTATTGAAGCTGGAGCAGAAAGCGCCGAGATTAATCAAAATGTTTACGATACCAATAGCCCAGACCGAATGAAACTGCTGGGCGTTGCGCTAAACAATCTTCATATTCTGCCAGAATTTAGCACGGCTTACATTACTTTAACCCAAAAAGAACTGGACGACAATAACTTTAAAAAAGGAGATACTGAAGGTTTTGTAAATTATGCCCTTTCAGTAAAAGGCGTAGAATTTGCCGTTATTTTTATTGAAAACAAACAGGAAAGTATTGTAAAAATTTCCTTTAGGAGCAAAAGTACTTTTTCTGTTAACGATTTTTCGCGTAACCATTATGAAGGTGGCGGACATATTAATGCTGCTGGCGGAAAAAGTTTGCAAGACCTTAACAAAACCATAAACGAATTTATTAGTATCTTGCCCCTTTATAAAAATGAACTTACAGATGCTTAGTAAGCTGTTCTATATTTTACTTTTTTCTTCAATAATCGTTTCCTGTAAAACTCCGGAGGCTAGACAACCAGTGCAAAGTAGCTCTGGTTCTTTCATAAAAGAATCTGCTGAAAGGAACAAGAAAATTTATGATGATGAGAAAGAATTCATTCAAAAACTTATAGCGAAAGACTCTTCCCACAACTATACTTCTTCAGAAAACGGTTTTTGGTATTTTTATAACAAACGTGATACCGCAATTACCGAAATGCCAGATTTAGGCGATATTGTAAAGTTTACCTACGATATTAAAGACCTAAACGGCACCATAATTATTTCAGATGAAGAAAACGGTTTGCAACATTATAAAGTAGACCAAAGCAACCAAGAACTTATTTCTGGCATTCGCGAAGGCATAAAACTTATGAAAGAAGGTGAAACTGTAACCTTCTTATTTCCTTCCTATAAAGCCTATGGCTATTATGGGATCGAAGAAAAACTTGGCGCCAATATTCCGGTGCAGAGCACAGTAACTTTACATTCAATAGAACAATCAAACTAAAATTAATTTTAAAAAAGATGAAAAAACTAACATTTCTAATTTTACTTCTAACACTTGCATTTGCGTCTTGTCAGGAAAAATATCCAGACCTAAAAGAGGATGGTGTATATGCTGAATTTATTACAAACAAAGGAACTTTTGTTGCAAAATTGAATAATGAAACCGCACCTCTTACAGTTGCAAACTTTGTAGCATTGGCTGAAGGTACCAACGGTATGGTAGATTCAATTTATAAAGGCAAACGTTTTTATGACGGCCTTACTTTTCACCGTATCATTAAAGATTTTATGATTCAAGGTGGAGATCCTAAAGGTGATGGTACTGGTAACCCTGGCTATGCTTTTCCTGATGAACTTAATGACACAATCCGTTTTAGCAAAAAAGGGCTTTTAGCAATGGCTAACTCAGGTCCTGGCACAAATGGGAGTCAATTTTTTGTTACTTTAAAAGACACGCCTTGGTTGGACGGTCGTCATACTATTTTTGGCGAAGTAGTTAAAGGCCAGGAAATTGTAGATGGAATTGGCGTATTAGAAACTGAAAAGCCTGACGACAAACCAGTTGAGCCAGTTACCATTCAAACAGTTAATATTATTAATAAAGGAAACGTAAAAGTTCCTTATTTCACTGAAGAAATGGGTAAGCTTGAAAAAGATAAGAAAGATAAAGAAGAGCGGATTAATAAAGTAGCAGCTTCGCAAGCGGCAGCACTTAACGCGTTAAGAGCTAAAGCAGATTCACTTCCTTCTGGAATAAAAATTTATTTCAATGAAAAAGGTACTGGCCCACAACCAAATCAAGGAGACAAAATTTTAATGAACTACGCTGGTTATTTAGCCGATGGTCATTTATTTGATTCAAACATCTTAGCAAATGCTGAAAAATTTGAAATGGTAGATGAAATGCGCAAAGCATCTGAACAATACGTTCCTGTACCAACAGATTACAGCGTAGATGCAAAATTAATCCCAGGCTTCCGAGAAGGATTGTTGAATATGAAAGTTGGCGATAAGGCCACTATATTTATTCCACCACATTTAGCGTATGCTAAAAGAGGAATCCCAGGCGTAATACCTCCAGATTCTGAATTAATTTTCGATCTTGAAATTGTTGAGATAGCGCAGTAATTTCAGAATTTTGTCTAGTCCTAAATAACCGATACAGATTATTAAAGGATTAAATTAATTAAAGCTGAACAATGACGTCATTGTTCAGCTTTTTTGATTTGTACTGTTTTATTTTTATTTTTTGTTGGGTATGCAT
>Ga0256845_1001701_pt1 | contig 17243 bp, 11 predicted proteins | sample RiftiametaG_FD_189101 | JGI IMG/M metagenome (GOLD analysis project Ga0256845, IMG submission 189101) | Tube worm associated microbial communities from hydrothermal vent at the East Pacific Rise, Pacific Ocean - Riftia | ecosystem: Host-associated > Annelida > Integument > Unclassified ...
TGTCCGTTTCTATATATGGTTTTGTAGTGGTGCCATCAAAAACAAAATCGGTAGAAACATGAATTAAAGTAGTATTGTTTTCTTGACAAGAAATGGCTAAATTTTTTGCGCCTATTGCATTTACTTGATGTGCTAAATCAGTTTCCGTTTCGGCTTTATCAACGGCAGTATATGCAGCACAGTTAATGCAGTAATTGTATGTAGATTGCTTAAAATACGCCGTAACAGCATCCTTGTTTGTAATATCTAATGTATTTGAATCAATAAAAGTAAACGAGTATTGTTTTTTATATTTAACAACATCTTGAATACATTGCCCTAATTGTCCGTTACCACCTACTACTAAAATTTTCATTTTAAAACTGTTCTTTTGTTGTTGGTAGAATGGTGTCTTTTTTAGATACCAAAAATTCGTTTGAATCTAAAATCCAATCAATATTTAAAGCTAAGTCATTATAAATAATACCGCCTTCAGAAGCTTTATTGTAAAAATTATCGCATTTATAATTAAAAACTACGGTATCACTCAAAACAATAAACCCGTGAGCAAAACCACGAGGCACAAAAAATTGTTTTTTATTTTCTGCGGATAATTGTACGGAAACGTGTTGCAAAAATGTAGGAGAATCTTTTCTAATATCTACTGCAACATCTAAAACTTCACCATGAGTTACACGTACTAATTTTGCTTGCGCATGTTCACCTCCTTGAAAGTGTAAACCACGTAATACTCCTTTTGTTGAAAACGATTCGTTATCTTGAATAAATACAGTATTTGTGTTTGTTAATTCATTAAATTTTTGCTGGTTATAACTTTCAAAAAAGTAGCCTCTATCATCATTAAAAACTATAGGCTCAATGATAAAACAACCTTTTAATTTGGTTTCTATTGCTTTCATAAAATAGTACAAATAATTTTATTCAGAATTAAGTATATCGTTTCTCCTCTCAATTTAGGCATTAAGTAAATTGGAAAATTACATTTTTTTAAGCTATTGCTCCACAATTAATCTACAATACTCATTAAATGTTTACCATAACCGCTTTTTAGTAAAGGTGTAGCTAATGCTTTTAGTGCTGCTTTTGTAATAAAACCACTGCGATAAGCGGCTTCTTCAATAGCTCCTATTTTAAGACCTTGACGTTCTTCAATAACTTGTACAAACTGTGATGCTTGCATTAAAGAAATAAACGTACCCGTATCTAACCAAGCAGTTCCTTTATCTAAAATACTCACTTTTAATTTACCTCTTTTTAAGTATTCTTTATTAATGTCGGTAATTTCTAACTCTCCTCTATGACTGGGCTTAATGTTTTTTGCAATTTCAACTACATCATTATCATAAAAATAAATACCAGGTACTGCAAAATTTGATTTTGGGTGCTCTGGTTTTTCTTCAATAGATAAAACTTTTCCATCTGCATCAAAATCTACTACGCCATAACGTTCCGGGTCATGTACGTGATATGCGTAAACAATACCTCCATTTGGGTTGTTGTTTTGTTGTAATAATTTTGACAATCCTGTGCCATAAAAAATATTATCTCCTAACACCAAAGCAACTTTATCACTACCAATAAAATCGGCTCCAATAATAAAGGCTTCTGCTAAACCGTTTGGATGTTCTTGTACTGCGTATTCAAAGGTGCATCCTAAATTTTTACCGTCACCTAATAGTTTTTTAAATAAAGGTAAATCTTGTGGTGTAGAAATAATTAATATTTCATTAATACCTGCGTTTATTAAGGTTGATAACGGATAATAAATCATCGGTTTGTCATAAACGGGCATTAATTGTTTGCTCACCGCTATAGTTAATGGGTGTAAACGTGTACCTGAACCTCCTGCTAAAATAATTCCTTTCATAATTACTTTGTATATTTATTAACGTACCAATTAATAGTTTTTAAAATTCCTGATTCAAAATTTTCATCAGCTTTCCAACCTAATTCATTTTCAATTTTAGAAGCATCAATTGCATATCTAAAATCATGACCTGGTCTATCCGTTACATAAGATTTTAAATCTTTATAAGTACCTTTTTTACGAGGATGAATACCATCTAAAACTTCGCAAATAGTATCTACAATGTATAAGTTATTGCGTTCATTACGGCCGCCAATGTTGTAAGTTTCTCCTGTAATTCCTGTATTAAATGCAATTTCAATTCCTTTGCAATGATCTAATACATATAACCAATCGCGTATATTTAAACCGTCACCGTAAATAGGAATATTTTCTTCGGATAAACATTTTCTAATAATAGTAGGTATTAGCTTTTCATCATGTTGGTTAGGTCCATAATTGTTAGAACAATTGGTGGTTACCACATTCATCCCATAGGTATGAAAGTAACTGCGCACAATAAAATCTGACGCCGCTTTTGATGCGCTATATGGGCTATTTGGCGCATAAGGTGTTGTTTCTTCAAATAAACCTGTTTTACCTAATGTTCCGTAAACCTCATCCGTAGAAACATGTAAAAAACGTGCGTTTTTAAATTCAATTTTTATTTGGTTCGGAGCATCCATCCAGTATTTATAAGCAACATCTAATAAATTAAAAGAGCCTACAATATTAGTGTCAATAAATGCGCTTGGATTTTTAATAGAATTATCTACATGAGATTCTGCAGCAAAATGAATTACATCTGTAATATTGTGTTTAGCAAAAATAGCTTCTACTAATTTTCTGTCGCAAATATCTCCTTCTATAAAATGATAATTTTTATAGTTTTCAACAGTCTTTAAATTATTTAAATCACCAGCGTAGGTTAATTTGTCTAAATTAAAAATGGTTATATTTTCATTTTGTAACATATGTGCTACAAAGTTTGAACCTATAAAACCTGCTCCTCCTGTAACTAATATGTTTTTCATGTTTAATCTAATTTATAATTTTTGATATAGTTGTTAAATTTAATTCCAAAAATTGCTAGCAAACTTAAAATAAATGCAATTATTGGAAACATAAATTTCATTTTTTGAAAAAGACTTCCTTGCACTGTTCCTATTGCAGGAAATGCAGAAACCACTTCAAATAATTTATCTTCTTTAATAGCTTGTTGTCCTAAGTCTGTTAATTCATTTCGCAATTTTAAACTTAATTGTAAGGCGTCAAATTCACGTGTTTTCTTTTGTTCTTCACCAATAATTACAGGCGTACCACTAAGTGTAGTGATCTTTTTATTTTGCACTTTTGATAATTCTTTGGTGTACATTTCCTGAATTTTTTCAACATCGCTTATTTGTTTTTCTAAAGATATTTTTTTCATCTTAAAAATAGAATCTTTTTTCTTCTTACTATTAACAGAATATTTTGTTTGAAAAGTTTTTTCAAATCCAGTATCTAATTTTAAGAAAATATCTTTTTGCTTAGATTCTACGGTGATTTCATACATTGAAGAGTTGTACATGCTCATTTCTTCAATAAACTTATCATATTCAACCATTTTAGCCGTTGTAGAATCTACAGATTTTATAAATTCATCATATGCTTTAATTTTTTCAAGTTCATTTTCTGGACCAGGATTCATTTTAAAGGATGATAAATTGCTGGCTTCATCTTTAGTAATTTCAAAAATAGAAGCTAATTTAGTTGAATCACGATTAGCAATTAAAGCATTGTAATAATCAATATTGCTTACCAATTGAAATTTACCTTCATACATAGGCTTAATCATCATTGTAGAAGAATACACTTTTGGTTTGTACATATCAGAAACATATCCTAAAGCAAAAGCAAGACCCATAAAAGCGGCAATTTTTATAGCGTATTTTTGTAGTATTTGAAGAAAGGCAATAAATACTTCGTAAATTGTTTTTGCTCCTATAAAAACTAATTTTAAAATAGATTTAATTTTTTGTTCAAAAAAACCGAAGAGTTGTAATAAATCTATTTCTTCAGCTCCGTTATTTGGTGTATTTCCCATTTATATTTATTTGTTTAGTATTTGTTTTAATATATTTTTTGTTATAATATAGGTGGGTTTTACCCCTGTTGTTCCTAAGCCGCCAGAAGCTAATGTGCTACCAGTTTCTAAAGGATTGTCTGATGCGTAATACGCATATCTAACCTTTACATTTTCATTAATGTTGCCTCTAATTTTAGAAGCAGACTGTATTGCTTTTTGATAATGTGCGCCCTCCATTTCTAATCCTATAACATTCCATGTAGAGCGATGAAAGTATTTTAAAATATCTTTATTTTGTAAAGAGGTTCCTAAAACAGTAATCATAGCACCTTCCGTTACATTGACGCCTTCAAAATCGGTTGCTTTTAACTCATTTTTAAACGGATAATTGTCTGCGGTACCTTCAAAAATATGTGCGGAAGGTATCATAATATCACCTTTCCCACCTTCTAAAATACCTGCCTTTCCCATTATAGAAAGTGACTTTACATTTAAATGTAGTTTTTCTTTTTTAATTTTAAAAGGTCTTAATAGCTCATCAATTGTTTCATACGCTTGCTCTCCAAATGCATAATCCATTACAATTAATACTTCTTTGTTTTTCTTATCTATTTTAGATAAATCAAAAATTTGTACGTTAATGTTTGTGCCTGATTCATCTTTTAAATAAATCATTCCGTTTTGTAACGCCGCTTTAGTTACTTTATTACGTAGTGTGTCATTTTTACCATCACTAAGTGCTTCGTAAATTTCAAATAACGATTTTTTCTTCACCTCACTAGTTAATGCTTTGGGTACAAATAAGGTATTCATAACACTGTGCATATTCGCACTAATAATATGAATTGGGTTGTTAATTAAACTATGTTTTAGTAAGGTTTCTTTTATGGTGTTTGCCCAAATTTCACCATGTATATGATGCCCTAAACGCTCTCTTAAAACAGGAGAAAAGGTAATTACTCTTTTGGGTTGTCCTAAATTTTCTTCAATAGCTAATTTGCCTAACCAATAAATAATACTTAAAAAACGATCAGGGTTTTTAGCATCAGCATAATCATTATATACTTCATTAACTTCAGAAAAAGTTCTTCCTAAAATATTTGCGGTATGTGTTAAAGCTATTTCTCGTTCTTTACGTGATAATTTTTTAGATGAAGCTACTGCTGCTTCTAATTTTAACCAATCACGCTTTAATTCGCCTTTATCTCCAATTACCACACGACTCATAATTTTATGTGATTCAACAAATAAAAAGGTTAAGTGTGTAAGAATGTCATATATTTCTGAACGCCCTCGAGTGATTTCAATATTCATTTGCTCGGCATCTATACGATAGCAATTTCTTCTTCTTTTTGATGGGATAATGACTTCAAAATGAGAGTTTGAAAAACCTTCGTCAGAAGTTAAGTTAATAAATCTACACTCTTCAATGCCAATAGGCAGGCGGTCTATAACGTATTTTAACCCGTTTAATTCCACTTTTTCTTCAGCAATGGAACCATAAATTTCTGGTCTTAATTGCAATAAAGCTTCTCGTAAAGTTTCTCCTGAAACGCCCATAGGTTTATAAAACCCTCTATTAAATAAATGACGCATTGTAATATATAAACGCTCTATTGCGCTTGAACTTTCTTGTGCTCTGGTACGTGTTATGTGTTTAATTTCCTTCATCTAACCTACAAATATAATACTATCTCTATTAAATAACGTATTTTGCTAATTTATCTACAATATTCCTATCATTTGCTAATCTTGGTAATTTATTTTGCCCACCTAATTTACCTATTGATTTCATGTAATTTTGGAACCCATTTTGGGTAATTTTTGTAATTTTTAAGGGTTGTAAAACTTTACCATCTATCAAATCAAAATAATAACTATTTTGTTGTTGTAAGACACTATCTATTTTTGCAGAAAACGCTTCCATATATGCAGGAGGGTTCCCAAATTCAATACACCATTCGTGATATGGTAATCCTTTTTTTGGTGTAATTTGTGGAGCAACAGTAAACTCATTTACAGTTACATTAGTGCCTTCAATAGCTATTTTTAATGCTTCTTCAACTTCTTTGCCAATTACGTGTTCGCCAAAAGCAGATATGAAATGCTTTACGCGTCCAGAAACTACAATACGATAGGGTTTTGTAGCTGTAAACTGAATGGTGTCACCAATATTATAGCCCCATAAACCTGCTGTAGTAGAAATTATCATGACATAATTTACGCCTACTTCAACGTCTTGTAATGTGATGCGATTTAAGTTATTACTTAAATAATCTTCGGTTTTTATAAACTCGTAAAAAATACCCGAATCTAATTGTAATAGCATTCCTTTTTCGGTTTGGGTGTCTTGAAATGCAAAGAACCCTTCTGATGCAGGATACAATTCTATACCATCTACTTTTCGTCCAATTAATGCTTCAAATTTTGCGCGATAAGGCTCAAAATTCACACCTCCATAGATAAATAAGTTGAAATTTTTAAACAGTTCACCTACGGGTTTATTTGATTTTTCTACTAACTTTTCAAAGTACATTTGTACCCAACTTGGTATGCCCGAAATTATGGTCATGTCTTCATTAATGGTTTCATTAACTACTGCATTTACTTTGGTTTCCCAGTCTTCAATACAATTGGTTTCCCAACTTGGTAATCTGTTTTTTTGCAGATATTTAGGAACATAATGCGCAACAATACCAGATAAGCGCCCTAAGTTAATTCCGTTTTGCAAAGTTAAAATTGGGCTTCCTTGTAAAAAAATCATTTTACCATTTACAAAACTAGTATTCTTGGTTTCTGCCATATAACACAAAATTGCATTTCGGGCAGCAGTGGTATGTGTGGGCATTGACTCTTTAGTAATTGGAATATACTTTGCTCCAGAAGTAGTGCCGCTGGTTTTGGCAAAATAAAGTGGCTTGCCTGTCCATAAAATATTTTCGTCACCAGCAACTACTCGGTCTACATACGGGCGAAGTGCTTCGTAATCTCGTACGGGTACATTTTTTACAAAATCTTTATGATTATTAATACTAATAAAATTATGGTCCTTACCAAATTCAGTTGAAGTTGCGGAGCTAATTAAATGCTCAAATACTTTTTTTTGCGTAGCAATAGGTTGACTCATCCATTTATTCATGTTACGTTTTACAAGTAACGCAAAGGGTAAGGCTAAAATTGATTTTAATGATTTCATAAATGATATTCAAAAAGTTGATTTGTTTTTTTAATAAATTATACCTCCTCATATCGAGGTATTAAGCTTCATTTTTAATAACTTTTGATGCAGAACATCAGGGGAATTAAACCTCCCGATAATTATCGGGATGGGCTATCGCCCCGCGATTAAAAGTCGATGAAATTAATGGGATTTAATGCGTAACCGTTACTCCATAATTCAAAATGTAAATGCGGACCTGTTGATAACTCACCAGTTGTTCCGGAAAAAGCAATAACTTCTCCTGATTTTACTAAATCTCCCTGTACTTTGTTTAAACTCGCATTATGTTTGTAAACTGATAATAGTTGATTTGCGTGTTTTATAATAATTACATTCCCCGTTTCGGCAGTCCATTCTGCAAAAATAACGGTACCATCAGCTACTGATTTTACAGGCGTATTTTCTGCAACCACAATATCAATTGCGTAATGTTTTTTTTCGGTATTAAAACCTTCAGAAATTGTTCCTTTTACAGGGGCGAATAATACAAAATTAGTATTTGTTCTATCTGCAGTAAATAAATTATATTTATCTTCCTTAGCAACTTCTTCTCGTAATAATGAATCTTTTAAGGATGTTGGTATGGCATTAAATTTCTCTTCAGATGTTCCGTTTACAGTTACTTTTTCAGGAATTTCAGAGGTTGTATTTCCTAATAAAATATTGCGAATACTATTTAATTGCTTTTTGTTGACCTTTAAAGCCAATGTTAGTGAGTCTGTTTTTTCAGTTAAAAAGAGCGCTTTCTTTTTTAATGCCGTTGAGGAATAACCAGGAATATATTCACGTAGTGGCGTTAGTGCAATTAGTAATGTAGTTAGTGTAATTAGTGTAATTATACTAAAACCTGCTAATACAAATACATTTAAACGTGTTAAGTTGATTGATAACTTTTCTTCAAAAGTATTATCATTTAAAATTACCAAACGGTATTTATCAACTAACTTCTCCTTTAATTTCCTTTTTTTTGCTTCCATTGTGATGCAAAATTACATAATTTTAAATTTTAACGTAGTTTTTAATGAATTCTTATTAAATTTGTACTCTAAAATTAAAAAAATTATGATTTCATTAAGTATATTTTTATTTGTAGGTCCTTGGCAATATATTGTTATTGGTTTGGCCATATTATTATTATTTGGAGGAAAGAAAATTCCTGAATTAATGAAAGGTCTTGGTGGCGGTATTAAAGAATTTAAAAAGGCAACCAAAGAAGAGGAAGAGGAGACAAAAAAAGTAGATGATTCAAAAGAGTAAACTGCTATTTTTTTTAGTATAGCATTCTAAAAATTATTTTTTATACCTTTTTTGTGAAAGGCATAAAATTCGTGATATTTTTAAAACCTTCCTAAAAAAAACAGGAAGGTTTTTTATTCTACCATACTCAATTGTATGCGCCCTCTACTTAAATCTACTTCAACAACCGTTACCCAAACTTGCTGATTGAGTTTAACAACTTCATTGGGGTCCGAAATAAATTTGTTTGATAATTTTGAAATATGCACCAATCCACTTTGTTTGAGGCCAATATTTACAAAGCATCCAAAATTAGTAATATTATTGATAATACCGGGGATTTTCATTCCTGTTTTTACATCTTCTATTTTTTGTAAGTTTTCATCAAAACTAAATGCTTTTGCTTTTTCTCGAGGATCAATACCGGGTTTTTTTAATTCTGAAATGATATCTTGAAGTGTTAGTAAACCAACACTTTCGGTACAATATTTTTGTAATTTTAATTGCGATAAAAGGGTCGTGTTGCCTATTAAATTTTTTACGGAAACTTGTTGGTTTTTTGCCATTTCTGCAACTAATTTATAACGCTCAGGGTGTACAGATGTGTTGTCTAATGGGTTTTTGCTATCACGAATACGTAAAAAACCTGCTGCTTGCTCAAAGGCTTTTGCGCCTAAGCGAGGTACTTTTTTTAGTGCAATCAAGGTAGGAATACTTCCGTTTTCCGTGCGGTACTTTATAATATTGTGTGCAATAGTGTTTCCAATGCCTGATACGTAACTTAATAGTGGTGCGCTTGCGGTATTTACGTTTACGCCAATACTATTTACGCAACTCATTACTACGGTGTCTAATTCGGTTTTCAGTTGGTTTTGATCTACATCATGTTGGTATTGTCCTACACCAATTGATTTGGGGTCAATTTTAACCAATTCCGCAAGCGGATCTGCTAATCGCCTACCTATTGAAACTGCTCCACGTACTGTTACGTCTTCATTTGGAAATTCTTCTCTTGCAATTTTAGAAGCAGAATATACGGATGCACCAGCTTCATTGACTACAAAAATTTCTACGCTATGTGTAAAGGAAATGTTTTTAATAAAACTTTCGGTTTCACGAGATGCGGTACCGTTACCAATTGCAATGGCTTCTATTAGGTGTTTTTTAACCAAATTTTTTATTGTTTCGGAAGCGGCTACTATTTGTTTTTGTGGTGCATGTGGGTAAATGACACCGTGTTCTTGTAAGTCACCATTTTTTGCCAAACATACTACTTTACAGCCACTTCTATAGCCAGGGTCTAGCGCTAAAATTCGTTTTTCGCCCAACGGAGCACCTAATAAAAGCTGTCTTAAATTGGTAGCAAAAACAGTAATGGCTTTTGCGTCAGCTTTTAATTTGGCTGCCTTTAAAACTTCATTGCTAATTGCGGGTTGTAGTAAACGTTTATATGCATCTTCAATAGCCATAAATATTTGGTTGGTGCAAGATTCTACATTGGTTTTGATAATGATTTCATCAATTGTGTCTAATGCTTTTTCCTTGGGAGCTTCAATTTTCACACGTACAATTCCTTCTTTTTCAGCTCTTAAAATTGCTAATAAACGATGAGATGGAGTTTTGTGTAAAGCTTCTTCCCAATCAAAATAGTTGCGATATTTTTGAGCTTTATCGGTTGTTTTTTGTTTAGCAATTACGGTGGTAGAAATTGCAGCACTACGTTGGTAGAGAGTTCTAATTTTTTTGCGCACCCACTCGTGTTCATTTATGTATTCTGCAATAATATGTCTTGCGCCTTCCAGAGCATTTTCCACACTGTTTGTATTGTTTTTTATAAAACGTGTTGCGGTACGCTCAATGTTTTGATCTTGTTGTTGTAATATTATTTTAGCAAGGGGTTCTAATCCGTTTTCTCGTGCTACACTTGCTTTGGTTTTGCGTTTCTTTTTAAAAGGCAGGTATATGTCTTCTAAAACAGTTAAAGAAGTTGTTTTTTGTATTTTTTCCTGTAAAATTACAGTTAATAATCCTTGTTCTTCAATAGTTTTTAAAATAGTGATTTTCCGCTTTTCTACGGTTTCAAATTCTAATTTATATTTTACAATTTCACCAATTTGAACTTCATCTAAATTACCAGTCATTTCTTTTCTGTATCGAGAAATAAACGGAATAGTAGCATCTTCATCTAACAGTTGTACGGTGTTTTGAATGCTTTTTAAGGGTAGTTTGGTAGTTTCTTGTATGTATTGAAGTTTGGTCATTAATTGTAATTTAAGATAGAAATAATAGCACTGTTTGTTGTAATAAATCTCCTCGAGGTGTTATACCAATTAAAATTTAAAATAATTCAATTTACTTATGAGCACCTTTAAATTTAATTGGTATTAGTTTTATTGATCCTTTGGGCTATCGCCCCGTGATGAGTTTTAAAATACGCTCTAATGCCATCCCTCTTGATCCTTTTATTAAAATAGTGCTATTGTTTTTTAGTTTAGTGTTAAAATTATTTTTGAAGGTTTCAAAGTCGGTAAATGAAATGATATTTTTTGTATTTTTTGTATTTTTAAAGTGTTCTCCTATAATATAGATGGTAGTGTTTTTTATGGTGTGTAGATAATCTACTATAATTTGATGTTCTGTATTGCTACTATTACCTAACTCAAACATATCACCTAAAAATAAAACTTTGTTTTTTGCAGGTAAACTTTTAAAACTCTCCAAAGCAACCATCATGCTGGTTGGGTTTGCATTATAAGCGTCTAATATAATTTGATGTCCATTTTGATTGATAATTTGTGACCGATTGTTGGTAGGGTAATAACTTTCAATAGCGTCTTTAATACTGTTGTTTTCTACTTTAAAATAGTTTCCTATGCAAATTGCAGCTGCTATATTAGTAAAATTATAATTACCAATTAAGTTACTGTTAATTTCTAATTGATTGTAAATAATAGTAACGTTTGGGTTTGCGCTGGCTAGCTGTATTTGTAGGTCACTATTCCCATTTTCAGAGAAAGTAACTTTTTTGATACCTTTTGATTGCTGTAATTGTTTTGGGTCATCAGCGTTTATAAATGCTATTTTCTGATTGTCTCGTAAGTAGTTATATAGTTCGCTTTTTGCTTTTATGACACCTTCTAAGTTTCCAAAACCTTCTAAGTGGGCTTTTCCAAAATTGGTAATATACCCAAAGTTTGGGTTAGCTATGTTAGCTAAAAAGGCTATTTCATTAGGATGATTAGCGCCCATTTCTATAATGCCTATTTCGGTATCCTTTGTCATGGTAAGTAGGGTTAATGGTACGCCAATATGGTTGTTTAAATTACCAATAGTAGCTGTGGTTTGGTATTTTTTACTAAGTACTGTATTTATCAATTCCTTAGTGGTGGTTTTTCCGTTACTGCCTGTTAAGGCAATAATTGGAATATTTAATTGTTGGCGGTGGTGTTTTGCTAATTGCTGTAATGTTTTTAGAGTATTAGGTACTAAAATGGTGTGCTCTGTTTTAAAATTAGCATCATCAATTATACAAAATGTTGCTCCTTTTACTGTTGCTTGTTGTGCAAATTTATTTCCATTAAAATGATCACCACTTAGAGCAAAAAATAAATTTCCTTTTTTAACGGTTCTGGTATCAGTACTAATGCCAGTACTATTTTTAAATAATTCGTAAATTTCTGAAAGCATAATATGTTCTGTTTTTACCAAAAAAAAGCCCTAAAAATAGGGCTTTTTTTATTTTTTTGAAAAAGTATTATTTTCCGCTTGGAGATTTTCTTGGCCCTTTTGTTTTTGAACCTACTCTTGACATTGCACATCTAAATCCAATGTAAGAAGTAGCCATATCTTGAGGGTAAAATCTTCTTTCTGCAGGATCTAACCAATACTCTCTATCTTTCCAACTACCACCTTTATAAACTCTAATTTGATCGTTAATTTGGGAAGTTCTTTTGTTAGAAGTATCATATTCTTTAATCATGTTTCCTAAAGAGTCCATTCGTACACTATGTTTAGGAGAGTTATACATGTTGTCAGATCCAGCTTCTTCTTCGCCTTCATCATCACTATTACCCTGATCAAAATATCTTGAAGAGGCTTTATCACCATCTCTAAAGTTAATTTGGTTTGCTTTACTAAAGTTAGTACGTAAATAAGTTTCATTCTCGTCAACGGGTACTTGAGCAATTTGTCCTGGTAAAACAGTTGCAACAACTTTTCCGTTTTGTAAAGTATCATATCCAATAGAATCTGCAGTAATTAATACTACTTTCCCATCTTCTCCAATTTTATTTTTAGTGTATACGTTACCTCTATAGTAATTGAAATCAGTATATTCATCATCAACTATTGGTCTGTAAACATCAGCAACCCATTCAGCAACATTACCTGCCATGTCATATAAGCCATAATCATTAGGTTCGTAAAAACGAGTTATTTGTGTAATATCAGCTCCATCATCACTCCACCCGGCAATACCACCATAATCACCATCACCTTGTTTAAAATTGGCGTTTTGATCTCCTCTAGTTGCTCTTGATCCTGAACGAGTATATTGCCCGTTCCATGGGTATTTTTTTCTACCACGGTGTACGTTATAGCTTCTTAATTCTGACATTCCTAAAGCAGCAAACTCCCATTCTGATTCAGTAGGTAGTCTATAGTCTGGTTGAATGATTCCTGAAGATCGAGTAGCGTAAATGTTAATTTCTTCTCCGTCAGCATTAGTGATAGGATTTTTACTAGCTTTTTTACCACCATTTAAAATTTCTTCATTACCACCATAAGTAGATGTTGGTGAAATAATATATGTGTTTGTGCTAAAGTTGCTATCTGCAGTTACATCAGTAATTTTAGCACCTTCTTTTAAATATCCGTTTTTCTCTAAAGCACTTTCGTTTACACGATCCGTTCTCCAAACACAAAACTGATTGGCTTGTACCCAGTTAACACCAACTACAGGGTAGTCTTGGTATGCTGGATGACGTAAGTATTCTGTTACCATTACTTCGTTAAAACCTAGACGATTTCTCCAAACTAATGTATCAGGTACAACACCATCATAAATTTCTCTAAAATTTTCATTTTCTGGCGGATATACTTTTTTAGTCCAATCTAAGTATTCCATATACATAATATTGGTTACCTCAGATTCGTCCATGTAAAATGATTGTACATGTTGTTGGTTTGGTGAGTTGTTCCAATCGTGCATTGGGTCATCTTTTACTTTACCTTTTGTAAAAGTACCTCCTTCAACAAAAACTAAACCTGGAGCAGTTTCTTGTTCTTTATATTTGGTGTTATATTGAAAACCACCTTCTTTTGAGTTGATTGCCCAACCCGTAGCTCTTGAGCCACCTTTGTTTCCTTTTTTACAACTTGTTGTCGTGCTAAAAATAGTTAGGACTATTAAGATTTTGCGGACTAAATTCTTTTTCATGCTTATATTGTAATTGATTAACAAATAGAGTTAAAGTGCGCAATATAATAAATATACATAATATTGCAATGTTTTTATTGAAATAATTATAATCTTACCGATTCTGTTGTCATATAACGACATATATAATGATTATATTGCTTACTTTTGAAAATTAATAAAACATTGCACTAAAATTAAATACAATACGTTTACATAGCATGAATAAAAATAAGACCTTTACTTTTATCCTTTTCTTTACTTTTTTAAGCACTATTTTTGCGCAACAAAAACAGTTTAATTTGGTTTGGAAAAATGAGATACCTACTACATATCAAAATAAAATTGGAAAAACAATACATGGTTTTCAGTCAGAAAACTTTGTGTATAATGAAGATTTGAAGACTGTAATTTTTGCAGCTAATGTTCCTTTAAATTATGCGATTAATGAAAATAATATCCTGATTGATGAAATTAAATATGCTTCCATTTCTATCGAACAGCTAAAAAGTTACAATACAAAATTAATTGTTTCCGATATTAATATAAAGGTTAAAAACACCAAAGCACGTAGTAAAAAAGGAATGTATTTACAATTTAACCCTATTGTAAAACAAAACGGACAGTTTAAAAAAGTAATATCAATTACGGTTTCGTTTACTCAAAATAATACGGGCTCTAATCGTTCTTTTTCAACTCCACCACCAATAATTTCAAACTCAGTGTTGGCTACGGGTCAATGGTTTAAGTTCTATATAAATAAAACAGGAGTTTTTAAATTAGATAAAAATTTCTTTTCTGCTTTAGGGGTTGATGTAAATAATGTAAATCCTAAAAATATTAGAATTTTTGGTAATGGAGGTAAAGCAATACCGTTAGCAAATGCGAATGTAAATGAGTTTGATGTTACTGAAAATGCAGTAAAATTTATTGGTGAAGCAGATGGTAATTTTGATACGAATGATTATTTGTTGTTTTATGCCGAAAGTGCTTATGGTTGGGATAGTGTTAACAAAACAAATATAAATCCATATCATAATAAAACATATTATTATGTTAATATAGGGGCTAATTTGGGTAAGCGTATTAGTAATTTAATAGAGCCATCACCTGCAGCAATAACTACAATAACTAAATTTCATGAATATAAATTTCATGAAGCAGATCAGGTAAACATTGTGCATTTAGGACGTCAATGGTTTGGGGAAGAGTTTGATGTTAATAGTAGTCAAACTTTTAATTTTAGCTTCCCTAAAATAGATGTGTCAGAGCCAGTAACTATAAAAGTTGTTACTGCTGCCACTGCAGCAAATAATACAAGTATGAATGTGGAATTAAATGGAGTTTCTTTGGCTACAGTAAGTTATGCAGCAATAGATGCTTTTAGTTTAGCTAGAGGAAATAGTTTTGTAAATAGTTTTACGGTAAATGCGTCAGACTTAGCAGTAAGATTAAATTATAATAACAATGGAAATCCAAGTGCAAACGCATATTTGGATTACATATCTATAGAAGCGGTGTCTAATTTAACTTCTTTAGGGGGGCAATTTTTGTTCCAAAATAATACTGTTGCCACACAGTCTGGTGTAGGGGAATATGTTATTAGTAATGCAGCTTCTGTTTTAGAAGTTTGGGATATTACCGATAAATTTAATGTTACCGCAAAAGAAAATAATGGAGCAAATGCTTTTTCTTTTAAATCAACTATGGGAGAGGTGAGAAAATATGTAGCAGTAGCTTCAAATTATTATATACCTGCTATTGATGATGCGTATGTAAGTAATTTAAATTTAAAAGGAACCGTATTTTTAAATGATAATGGGCAACAACAAGATGTTGATTATCTAATAATTACACCAACACTATTTAAAGCACAAGCACAAGCATTAGCGCAAGTTAATAAACAATATAGAGGTTTGCATGTAAAGGTAATTACGCTAAAGGATATTTATAAAGAATTTAATACGGGAAGTCAGGACATTGGTGCTATACGTAACTTTATACGTTACGTATATGATAATGCAATAACAGACCCATTAAAATATGTATGTTTTTTTGGAGATGCTTCTTATGACATGAAAGGGAGGGAAACGCCCAATCATAATTTTGTGCCATCCTATCATACCTATCCAAGTTATAGTTTAATATCTTCTTATATTTCAGATGATTATTTTGGAATGTTAGATGATACGGAAGGAGCAATGAGTGCTTCAGATCAATTAGATGTTGCGGTGGGTAGAATTATAGCTTCCAACGTTACCGAGGCAAACCAAATGGTTACTAAAGTACGTCAGTACTATGAAAAAGAATCCTATGGTAAATGGCGTAATCAAATGGTAATTGTTTCGGATGATGTAGATCATGCATGGGAAAAAATATTACAGTTAGAATTAAATGATTTAGCAGATGACATTGTACTAAACCGCCCTTTTGTAAATATGGTAAAACTGCATTCAGATGCTTATGCGCAACAAAGTTCTGCAGGGAGTGAGTTGTATCCGCAAGTAACCGAAGCCATTTTAAATAATATTGAATTAGGAAGTTTAGTAGTTAGTTATTTTGGTCATGGAGGAGAAGACGGTTTAGGGCATGAGCGATATTTTCAAAAAAATCATGCCGAAAGCTTAACAAATATTTGTAGGTACAATACCTTTATAACTATCACTTGTGAGTTTACAAGGTTTGATAATCCACACCGTTTAACAGCGGGTGAAGTATTGTATTTAAACCCAACAGGAGGTGCAATCTCATTATTTACAACAGTACGAGAAATTCATACTTTTTTAGGGATAGATATGAATAAAAAATTAGGTAAGCACTTGTTTGATTTCAATAATACAGGATACGTATCAAATGGAGAGGCATTACGTTTGGCTAAAAATGAAGTGAGTAATAGTTTGCGTAGAGTTGTTTTTTCAATAGGAGATCCTGCTTTAAAATTAGCAATACCTAAGCCAGAAATAAAATTAACTAAAATAAATGATGTTGCTATTACGGATCCAGCTGTAGATGTTTTAGAGGCACTGGATAGAGTTAAAATAACAGGAGAAGTGGTAGACGCTTCAGGAAATGTATTAACAGGATATAACGGATTACTTTCTACAATTGTTTTTGATAAAAACCAAACTCGTTCTACTTTAGGAAATGACGGTACAACAGACGACGCTGGAGGGTTAATAATTTTAAATTACAATACTTTAGGAGAAAAAATATTCACAGGACAAGCAACGGTTGTTAATGGTGTTTTTGAATTTGAATTTGTAGTGCCTCGTGATATTTTAATACCTATAGGTGACGGGCGTATAAGCTTTTATGCTAAAGAGACTAATGCGCTTATAGATCAGACGGGGTATAGTAATACCATAAAAGTAGGAGGGTTAAATGTAAATGCACCAGCAGATAATTTGCCTCCAGAAATTTTTGCATGGATGAATGATGAAAGTTTTGTGTCTGGTGG
>Ga0256845_1001702_pt1 | contig 17218 bp, 10 predicted proteins | sample RiftiametaG_FD_189101 | JGI IMG/M metagenome (GOLD analysis project Ga0256845, IMG submission 189101) | Tube worm associated microbial communities from hydrothermal vent at the East Pacific Rise, Pacific Ocean - Riftia | ecosystem: Host-associated > Annelida > Integument > Unclassified ...
TCGAGCTTCAAAAGTCTTACCTGTATATGAACATTAAGGACAAAAAGGATCAGGATTTTGCTTTGTCAGGCGTTAAGAACCGCAGGCTGTTTGAGGACACACCTGCCCGCAGTTCCTGCGGTTTAGCCTGACAGAGCAAAATCCCCTTTTTGTTCCTTGTTCATATACAGGTAAGACTTTTGAAGCGGGTATCTGCTCTGTTAATATTTTTTGACCGAGGATTGCTGATATTACAAATAATAACTTAACAAAAATTATTTTCAATGATATACTAAAGGTTAATAAAAAGTTAAAAAACCATGAGAATTTTATCTGTTTCTGATTTTATTGAAAAATCCCTTGACAAAAAGATTGAGAATAAAACTTTGCCTGACATTGACCTTATATTATCTTGCGGGGATTTGCCTCCGGAATATTTAGAGTTTTTGCAAAGACAGCTTTTATGTCCTTTATATTATGTGAAAGGGAATCATGATATACGGTTTGAGGGATATAAGCCCCAGGGCTGTATTAATATCCATAAAAAGATTATTCAAATCAATCCTTTATTGAGCATAATAGGGTTTGAAGGCTCAATGTGGTATAATGGAAATGAAAATCAGTATACTGAAAAGAATATGAAAAAAATGATAAGAAGTGCATGGTTTAGTCTTTATAAAAACAGGGGTGTTGATATAGTTATAACCCATGCACCACCATTTAGTATCCATGATGGTGATGATTTATGCCATAAAGGCTTTATGTGTTTTTTAAAATTTATTGAGAAGTATAGTCCTAAATATTTTATTCATGGACATATACATAAAAGCTTTGATAACTCTGAGGATCGTGTTAGTGTTTATGGGAAAACAGATATTATAAACACCTGCGGATACAATATTTTGGAGTATTAGTATGAAAAGTCTATTTCAAAATTTGTTTGCATATAAAAAGAAAAAGAAAAACAGTTTTGTTAAATCATTCCATGATGCCAAAGCCAATGAAGAAGACTGCAAAATTGTTGAAAGAGGCGTTCAACTCGTAAGTTTAGATAAAATTGTTGGTAGTGTAGGGAAATATAAAGATTTTGATTCAAAGTTCCGGTTTAAAAATCAGGAGCAGTCTTCACGGTTTAGATCCATAAAACAGGCTATGCTTGATCAGAAAGTTTTCAGCCCTGTGCAGCTTTATCAGATAAGAGATGAATTTTATATTCTTGATGGAAATCACAGAGTCGCAGCAGCAAAGAGTTTAGGTCGCCAGGAGATTGAAGCAAAGGTCACAGAGCTCATATCTTCAAAAAAGAATCTTGAAAATTTACTTTATATGGAAAAGTCTGCATTTTTACAAGAAACAGGACTCCCTGACAAAATAGAACTCACAGAAGTTGGGAAATACAGGTATCTTTTAAAACAGATTAAAAAGCATTTAAATTTTTTGATTACAAGTTCTGATCCAAAAGCTGATTTTAAAAAAGCTGCTCGTGACTGGTATGACACCATCTATAATCCTCTTATTTTAATAATTAAAAGAGGTGGGCTTTTAAAATTTTTCCCGGGCAGAACGATTGCTGATTTATATGCCTATGTTTCTTTTACCCATTGGAGAAGAAAATCTAAACGCCGCTATGGAATAGGTCTCTATAGACATCTTCCCGGAGATATGGAATCTTTCAGAACTAGAATGCTTGAAAAAAGTAAGCCTGAATATCCTGAGATGAAACGCACTATTTCAGCCTTTATTTTTGTTAATGTTAAAAGCGTGAGAGAAAGCAGACTTGTTGATAAAATTTTCAGGGTAGAGGGTGTTCAAGAGGTACATTCTGTACATGGAAATATAGATATTTTGATAAAAATAATTTTGACAAGAGATCTTCTTGCATCGGATGCAGAAACCATAGGAGAATTTGTTGATAAAAAGATAAGATCCATTCCAGGTATTGACAGCACTCAAACAATTATTCCATCCATATCAAAAGTTAAGGACCAATTTGATACAACAGAGTTGATTTAATGGAAAAACAAGATAAATACAGAGAGCTTAAGGAACAACTTCAGGCTCAACAGAAAACCGAAAAAATCCATAACGTGCTTTTTGAGATTATAAAAGCAGTAAACACTACCACAAACTTAAAAGAATTATATTCATTTATTCATAGTAATTTAAATAAAGTTATAAAACTTCCGAATTTTTATATTGCAATTTATAATGCCAAGAAAAAATCCATAAAATTCCCCTATTTTCAAGATCAATTTGAAAAAGAAATGTCTCATATTAAAGATTTTACAGTGACTCAATCTTTGACAGGTGAGGTTATTAAGACAGGAAAGCCACTATGGTTAAAAGGAAAGCAGCTCCTGGAGGCAAAGGCAATAGGAGAGCGCAGTAAAATCTGGATCGGTGTCCCGTTAATTGTAAGAAAAAAGGTGATTGGTGTCATGACCGTACAGGATTATAATGATCCTGATTTTTTTACAAAGGAAGATTTTGAAATATTTGTGTTTATTTCAGATCAAATTGCTTTTGCCATTGAAAGAAAACGAATGATGGATGAATTGGTTGAAAGCGAAAAACGTTTCAGAGAAATGGCTGAATTATTGCCCGAGGCAATTTTTGAAACTGATGATGATTTGACAATTACTTATGCTAATTCCAAGACCATAGAGATGCTTGGATATACAAAAGAAGATATTGCAAAGGGTATAAATTGTGTGGATTTAATTGCTCCTGGAAATTTTAAGAAAGAAGGGCAGGAAAACAAAACAATCAATATCAAAGATGAAAAAGATGTAAACAAGGGAGGGTTAAAGGAATACCTTTTTGTAAAAAAAGATGGTTCAATATTTCCTGGAATTATAAAGACCTCCTCCATAGTAAAAAATAAAATTCAAGCAGGCTTAAGATGTGTTATCATAGATATCTCTGATCAGAAACAATGGGAAAAAGCCCTTAAAGAAAGTGAATATAAATTTAGAAGGCTTGCAGAAACCACATCAATCGGAATAGTCCTTTACCAGGATAAAAAATGGGTTTATTGCAATCCTGCAACGGAAAAGTTTACCGGGTATTCCCTTGAAGAACATAAGAAAATGCATTTGCTGGAAATTGTTGCACCTGAATATAAAGAAAAATTAAAACAATTTTCTAGTTTGCGGCAGAACAGCATAGATGCTCCTTCCGGGTATGAGTGCAAAGTAATAGCAAGAGATAAAAAAGAAAAATGGATTTATCTGGAAGGCAATACCATTCAATTCCATGAGAAACCCGCAGGTTTAATCGCCTGTCTGGATATTACACAACGAAAAGAAGCCGAAGCAAAATTAGATCAGTTCCGAGGTTATTTAACAAGTATACTAAATTCCATGCCATCAATTCTGGTTGGAATAGACATGAACCATAAAATAACATTATTCAATAAACAGGCTGAAGAAAGAACTGGTCTGACTTTAAAAGAGGCAGAAGGCAAATATTTATATAGTGCTTTACCATGGTTAAAGAAACATCATGAAAATATTGAAAAAGCAATAAGAGAAAAAAAGGTTCAGGAAAACTTAAAAGTACCTTACAAAATTAATAAAGAACTTTTTTATCAGGATATTGTAATTTATCCCCTGGTTACAGGAGATGTACAGGGCGCTGTAATTAGAATTGATGATGTCACAAATCAAGTTAAAGTTGAGTCTATATTAATCCAGACAGAAAAAATGATTTCTGTAGGCGGGCTTGCAGCTGGCATGGCCCATGAAATTAATAACCCGCTTGCGGGTATGATGCAGAATGCCCAGGTTGTATATAACAGGCTTGCAAGGGTATTCCCGGCAAATGAAAAGGCAGCAGCAGCAGCCGGGACTGATCTTGATAGTATAAAAACTTATATGGAAGAAAGAAAAATTTTATACCATATTGAAAAAATTAACCAGGCAGGAATACAGGCTGCGGAAATTGTTGAAAATATGTTGAGTTTTGCAAAAAAAAGCAATGCGGAAAAATCATTGCAAAGCATGAGTGCACAGATTGATAAAACAATTAACCTTGCCTTGACAGATTATGAATTAAAAAAGAAAAAAGGGTTTAAAAAACTTGATATTATAAGAGAATATGATAAATCTTTACCCCTGATTCCCTGTAAGGGCAGTAAAATTCAACAGGTAATTTTTAATCTTTTGAAAAATAGTGTTCAGGCTTTTATAAGCACTAAGGAAAATTCAGGTGTTTTAAAAATTATAATAAGATTGTATCAATCTTCAGATATGGTTTGTATGGAAATTGAAGATAATGGACCGGGCATGAATGAGGAAACACTGAACCGTGTTTTCGAACCGTTTTTTACTACTAAAGCCCCGGATAAGGGTACAGGTCTTGGTTTGTCCATCTCTTATTTTATTGTTACAGAAGATCACTCAGGAGAAATGTCAGTAAAATCAAAGCCTGGCAAAGGAGCAAATTTTATAATTAAATTGCCTTTGTCAAAAGTTGATTAAAGCGTAAGAAAATATTTTTTTAGACTTAATTTGTTATAATTATCGGGAATTATTTAAAAATGGAAATCTTGGAATACCCTTCAAAAAGGGCGGAAGAAAAAGTTCTTGCAACAATAAAAAGAGGACTTGGATTTACTCAAAAAGATTATGATGATGTTTTTGAGTATATAGAAAAGGTCAGGTTAGAGGGTGATAAAGCTGTTTGTCATTATACAAAGCTGTTTGACTCTGTACATGTTAATGAAGACTCTTTACGGGTGACTGACCGGGAATTTAAAGAAGCCCATGAAAATATAGATGATAAATTTCTAAAGGCTCTTGATAGAGCGGTGATTCAGGTTGAATCTTTTCATTTAAAACAAAATCAGAATTCATGGATAGATACTCCAAGACAGGGAGTGATGCTGGGACAGATGGTAAAACCTGTTGAGGCTGCAGGAATTTACGCACCCGGTGCAAAAGGAGGGAAAACTCCTCTTATTTCTTCTGTTGTCATGGGAGGTGTACCTGCAAAAGTTGCAGGGGTGAAATCAATATCATTAATGACTCCACCCATGGAAAATGGGAAAATCAACCCATATATTCTTGCAACAGCAAAAAGAGTAGGGATTGACAATGTGTTTAAAGCAGGGAGCGCATGGGCTATTGCAGCCCTTGCCTATGGTACTGAAACAATCCCAAGGGTAAATGTAATTGTGGGACCAGGGAATTTATATGTTACTCTGGCAAAAAAAATAGTATCAGGCATTGTTGGAATTGATATGATTGCAGGACCAAGTGAGATTTTGATTATTGCAGATAAACACGCAGAGCCTGAATGTATTGCAGCTGATCTCCTTTCCCAGGCAGAACATGATATTATGGCATCTGCCATGCTATTAACTACTTCAAAAGATGTGGCAGAAAGTACTAAAATTTGTGTGGATGAGCAACTCCAAAAGCTTTCCAGAAAAGAAATTGCAATAAAATCAATACAAAATTTCGGTACAATAATGGTGGTGCCAGATATAAATACTGCAATAAAACTTTCCAACAGGCTTGCTCCGGAGCATCTTGAATTATTAGTTAAAAGCCCTTTTGAATATGTAGGCAAGATTAAAAATGCAGGCGCAATATTTTTAGGTCCCTATAGCCCTGAACCAATGGGTGATTATATTGCAGGACCTAATCATGTTTTACCAACAGCAGGCACGGCAAAATTTTCTTCAGCACTTTCTGTGGATAATTTTACAAAAAAGACAAGTCTTATTCAATATTCAAAAAAAGCCTTTGACAGGGAAGCAGAAGATGTGATTGTTCTTGCAGAAACAGAAGGACTTGATGGACATGCAAACTCAATAAGAGTCAGAAGGTAGTTTAATAAATTTTATTGATTTGTTATTGATTGCCAAAGCCGTTTTGTTCTCCGCAATCCGGGCATTGCCAGGTTATTCCGTTACATGTCATACCCCATTGATTGTTATACATGCATTCCTGGCAGATGGCAAATCCACACCTGCAATTCCAGCAGAACATAAAGGTTTTTCCGCAGCAATGGCAGATCTTTGATTGTTTTTCTCTTCGTTTTTTTTTGCGTTTATTCATTTGCAGTCTTGGTAATTGTTTGTCAATTTGTTCATAATACTTTGTTTGCAAAACATTAGACCGAACTTTGGTCTGTCAAGGTTAAAATATTATAAAAATCGGTGATTTGATTTTGTTTTTATCTTAAGGTAGGATCAAAGACTAAATTCAATATTCCATAATCTAAGGAGCATAAATCAAGTGGACAAGAAAGAAATTTATCTAATAGACGGTAGTGCATACCTTCATAGGGCATACCATGCAATTAGAAATTTAAGCACTTCAAAAGGTCATCCTACCAATGCAACTTTTGGGTTCACAAAAATGCTTTTAAAGCTTTTAAGAGAAAAGCAACCAGAATACGCTATTGTATTTTTTGATGTAAAAGGACCAACTTTTCGGCATAAAATGTATGATAAATATAAAGCAAACAGACCGCCCATGGAAGATACTATGGCTGTCCAGATCCCGGATATAAAAAAAATAGTCAAGGCTTTAAATATTGCACTTATAGAAAAACAGGGGTTTGAAGCTGATGACCTTGTTGGGACATATGCAAGACTTGCTCAGCAGCAAGGGTTTAATGTTGTTATGGTAACAGGTGACAAAGATTTTATTCAACTCATAACCCAGGATTGCCTGCTTTGGGATCCCATGAAAGATAAAATAATAGATATTGAAAAAGTTAAAGAGGATTTTAATATGACTCCTCAACAATTTATTGACATGCTTGGGCTTGCGGGAGACACCTCGGATAATATTCCGGGTGTTCCGGGAATAGGACCAAAAACAGCCTGTAAATTGATTTCAGAATATAAATCCATGGAAAATGTTTATGATAATATTGAGGATCTTAAAAAGAAAAAAAAATTATACCAGAATTTATTAGAAAATCGGGAAAATGCATTTTTAAGTAAGAAACTTGCAACAATTGACAGGTTTGTTGAAAAGAGTATAGACTTGGAAAGTTTTAAAATCATCAGCCCGGATAAGGAAAAAGCATCAGCACTTTTCAGGGAATATGAGTTTAAATCCCTTGCAATTGAATATGCAGGAGCCCAGGATTTATCCAAAAAAAATTATAAATTGATCAACAAAATTGATGATGTTAAACAACTTGCAGAAAATCTGGAAAAAGCAGGTGTCTTTGCCGTGGATACGGAAACAACATCAAAGAGCCCAATGCTTGCTGAACTTGTGGGCCTTTCTTTTTCATATAAAAAAGATCAGGGGTTTTATATCCCGGTGGGACATATTAAGCAGGCAGACTATGAGCAGCCTGATAAGGAAAGGGTTCTTCAGATTCTTAAGCCTGTTTTGGAAAATCCTGATATACAAAAAATAGGGCAGAATATTAAATATGATTATATTGTCCTTGCAAAATGCGGTATTAATATTCAGGGAATCATATTTGATACAATGATAGCCTCTTATCTTTTAAACCCTTCCAATAGAGGTCATAGCCTTGATCAGATAGCAATGAATCTGTTTGGATATAAAACCATTTCCTATAAAGATGTAGCAGGCAAAGGGAAAAATGAAATTTGTTTTGACAAGGTTCTGATATCTGAAGCTGTGAATTATGCATCGGAAGATGCAGATCTTACTTATATGGCATATGAAAAACTTTTACCTGAGTTAAAAAATTTTAATCTCCACAAGCTGATGGTTGATATTGAAATTCCTCTTATTACAGTGCTTGCAACCATGGAAATGGAAGGAGTTTTGATTGACAGAAAAAAACTTAATGAGCTTTCAAAAACATTTGGTGCACAGCTTGATATCCTTGAGCAGGAGATTTATGCTCTTGCCGGGCAGACATTTAATATTAATTCATCCCAGCAACTTGGTAAAATTCTTTTTGAAGATTTAAAACTTCCTGTTGTGAAAAAAACAAAAAAAACCAAAGGATATTCAACAGATGTTGAAGTCTTGTCTGCTTTATCACAAAAGCATGAACTTCCTGGGAAAATTTTAAAATTCAGAAGTCTTGGAAAATTAAAATCAACCTATGTTGATGCTTTAAATAAACTTGCAAATCAAAAAACAGATAGAGTTCATACTTCATTTAATCAGACAATAACAGCCACAGGGAGATTAAGCAGTTCAAACCCGAACCTTCAAAATATTCCCGTAAAATCAGAAGATGGCAGGAAAATAAGGCAGGCTTTTATCCCCAAACCAGGCTTTTCTCTTGTATCAGCAGATTATTCTCAGATAGAGTTACGAATTCTTGCCCATTGTGCAAATGATGAGATATTGATCAATGCTTTTTTAAATAATGAAGATATCCATACAAGAACAGCCATGGAGGTTTTTGATGTTATTCCTGAATTTGTAACCAGTGATTTAAGGAATCAGGCAAAGGCAATTAATTTTGGAATAGTGTATGGAATGAGTGCTTTCGGGTTATCCAAAGAACTTGAAATAACCAGGAAAATGGCAGCCAATTATATTGATAATTATTTTAAGAGATATGCTGGTGTCAAGCGTTTTATTGATTCTAAAATAGCCGAAGTGGAAAAAACACAAGAGGTTCAAACTCTCTTAGGAAGAAAACGAAAAGTGCCTGAGATTAATTCTTCTAATAATAATGTAAAAAATTTTGCAAGGCGTATTGCAATCAATACCCCTATACAGGGCAGTGCAGCTGACCTTATTAAACTTGCCATGATAGAAATGAGCAAGGCTATATCCTCTGCAAATTTGAGCTCAAAATTACTTTTATCAGTGCATGATGAGATAATATTTGAAGTCCCTGAAAAAGAAGAGAAAATCCTTAGTGAACTTGCTAAAAAGGTAATGGAAAATCTTTTTGATCTTAAAGTGCCTCTGATTGTGAATATTGGATCGGGTAAAAACTGGGCAGAGGCACATTAAGATAATTAAAAGTTCTTTATTATGTTTTTATTCGGAAGACGGGGTAAATGTTCTTGCTGCAAGCTCTTTATTGAGCATTAAAAGACCATTTCCTTCGCCGTTAATCATTGTTAATTTATTTACAATATTTTCCATGGATGCTTCTTCTTCCACCTGCTCATCTACAAACCAGTTAAGAAAACTTTTTGCAGCATGGTCGTTTTCAGTTATGGCAATATCCATTAATTCATTGATAAGTTTTGTGACATATTGTTCGTGTTCATAGGCAAGCTGAAATACTTCTAAAGAAGATTCAAATTCGGTTTTGGGAGGGTCAATTTTTGAAAGTATCACTCTTCCGCCTCTTTCATTTAAAAAATGATACATTTTCATGGCATGGAAACGTTCTTCTTGGACCTGGATAAGAAAAAAATTTTCAAACCCGTCCAAACCTTTTGAGCTGAAATATGATGCCATGGAAAGATAATAATACTCGGAAAACAATTCTTTATTTATTTGATTATTGATTGCATCTTGTAATTTTTGAGAAATCATGGAACCTCCGGATTATATTATGGTTAAAATTTTTATATATTAATGGAGCACCTTCAGCATCAAGGGCAAAGCTGCCATTGTACCTATTGTACTTCCAAGATTTGTAAAAACAACTACTAAAAGAATTCTTATAACATTGTTTCTCCAAAAGCCTTTAATGGAGAGGATATCCTCAGATATTGCCTCAAAATCCTTGACTTTGGGTTTTCTGGAAAAGGCTTCCACAAGACCTGAAACCCAGCCTGCTGCAACCATGGGATTTAAAGATGTAAGCGGTGCTGCAAGTATTGCCGAGATTATTGTATAAGGATGTGCCAGGGCAAGTATTGCACCCAGCCCTGCAAAGATGCCATTGGCAGCAATCCAGAACCATATCATGTCAGCGCCTGCGTTTTTGCCGCCCATTACAAACCCTATTACAAAAAGAGCAAGAACACCTGCAGGAATTGCCCATTTTAAGATTTTACCAAGTTTACCCGGTGCAGGAACAATATTTAATTCATCAATGGTTTTTCCATTATTTTCAGCAATATACTTTTTTATGCCCGGAACATGACCTGCCCCTACAATTGCAATAATGTTTTCACCCGGAGCAGTTTTGATTTTTTCAGCAAGGAACATATCCCTTTCATCAATAAGCGTGCTTTCTATTTCAGGATGGGATTTTTTTACATCACTTAATATGGTTTTTAATATATCTTCCTGTTTCATTTTTTCTATTTCTTCTTCTGTTATATCATCTGATGCTCCAAGAGAAAAAATGAGCTGGAAAACAAGTTTAAGTTTTTTGAAAAATCCCATGCCTCTCCATACCCTGGACAGAGTTATCTGTATATCACGATCTGCTGGTACTATAAGTGCATCAACCTCGTTGGCTGAATTTACTGCATTGACCATTTCCTGACCAGGCTGGATATCAAATTTTTTTGCAATTCTTTTTTGAAAAGAAGCAAGTATCAGATTTATAAAGAGCAAAAGGGCTTTTTTCTCCCGGATAATTTTAATAATATCCATATTCCGCCATTTATCTTTATCTTTTATTGAGTCAAGTCTGGTATTGCAAAGCTCAACACAAACAGTATCAGGTTTTTCTTCAAGGATAATTGTTTTAACAAATTCAGCACTTTCTCTTGATACGTGGGCAGTCCCTATGAGTTTTATAGTTTTATCATCATGTAAAATTGTATCGATATTTTGATTGTTTTCCGTTGATGCATTGTCCATTTATTATTAATACCTTTATTTTATTGTATTGCCACCTTAAATTATCAATATAATTTGAACTATAAATTATAACCATTATATTATTAAAAGCAATAAAGCAATTGCAGGTCCCGGACATTTTCCATGGGGCGGCATGATAATCAAGATGTTTGATCCCCGTGGTGTTCTTAAAACTCCTGGCAGTACAGTTTCAAAATTGTGGTTTCAAGGTTCAGCAAACCTTCGGTTGCCTGCAGGTCTTCATTCTATAAAGGTGATTGCTGATGTTCATAAGAAAATCAAGGAATCAAATGAGAATAATAATACCATGGTTAAAAGGCTTCAATGTCGTGATGCCCAGACTCAAAGACCGTTGCAGGTCACCAACCTTATTAATTCCCAGAATTATCAGCTTGTGAACGATAAAATTCGTATTACAATTAAATTTAATAAGGATGTGAAAAAGTCCACTGTAATTGCCAGATCAACCCTGAGGGTTAAAACTGAAAAGGATCCAAATGCCCAGGGAACCATTGTGTGGTTAAACAATCGTACACTTGTCTGGACTTCCGCAAGAGATGTTCATGATCTTTGCACTTTTGATCCTGATTGTTTTTTTGATCTTACAATTACCGATTCAGTAAAGGATAGCTCCGGTCAAAAACTTGATGGTGATAAAAACGGAGCTTCAGGCGGTAATTTTCATCATAATTTTACAATAATCGGATAAGTTTTTAAACTTTAAAATCTATCATCCGAACAGGGCTGGATATGTAACCAGCCCTGTTTTTAATATATTTAATTGATTTTACAGCGATTAAGAGATAAAGGATATGGTACATAGATAGTTAAAAAGCATGGAATATATTGTTCGGGACTAGTTGAAATGGATTCAGCCTCAAAACATAAAATAAAAAAATCTCCAAATTTTTCATTTCTGTATGAACACGGTATTCTTCTTTCCCAATGTGCTGTACAGGCTGAAAAATATGTTTTTGATGATCCCAATACTGCATTGATAAAGATACGTCAGTTTGGAGAACTTTTATCACAGGAAGTGGCTGCCAGAACAGGTGTTGATATATTCCCGGAAGACAATACCATAACAGTTTTGAGAAAACTGGAAGATCATAATATCCTTACTCCAAAGGCTGCCCAGCTTTTCCATAATTTAAGAAAAACAGGCAATAAAGCAGTTCATCAGGTAACAGGTGACCAAGGAGAAGCCCTGTATCACCTGCGCATGGCAAGACAATTGGCAGTCTGGTTCCATAAATCCTTTGGCACAAATCCTGATCTTGCAAAGGGACCTTTTCTCCCGCCTCCTGATCCAACACAGGCAGATACTGACCTTAAAGAAGAATTACAACAATTGAGAAGACAACTGGCTCTTGCCAGGAAAAAAACCAGTCAAAAAACAGCGCTTGTTGAGCATCAGGAAGCTGAAATACAAAAAATGTATGAGGACCTTGATGCCGCGTTTTCTCTTGCCAGGGAAACAGAAGAACAGCTGATTGCAGAAAAAGAACAACATCAGAAACATATAGAACAACTAAAAGCAAAGGCAAAAGCAGAGCCGGCCATAATCAATATTGCCCTTGCCAAAGCTGCAACAGCTGACAAGGAAATTGATCTTAATGAGGCAGATACCAGAAAGATCATTGATGCCCAGCTTCGGGAAGCAGGATGGGAAACAGACACAAAAAAGTTAACATATAAAAAAGGAGTACGTCCTGCCAAGGGTAAAAATATGGCTATTTCAGAATGGCCCACAGATAATGGTAAAGGCCGGGCAGATTATGTACTTTTTGCCGGGCTTACTGCCATTGGCATAGTGGAGGCAAAACGGAAAAATAAGGATGTCTCCGGTTCAATAGAACAGTCTAAAAGATATAGTAAAGGTTTTAGAATAGATCAAGGTTGGGAGCCGGCGGGCGGTCCATGGGGAAAATATAATGTCCCTTTCTTGTTTGCCACCAATGGCAAACCCTTTTTAAGGCAGCTGAAAACCAAAAGCGGAATCTGGTTCCTTGATGCCAGGTTGTCCACAAATCATCCCAGACCTCTGAATTCCTGGTATACTCCAGACGGGCTCAAAGCACTTCTCAATATAGATGCTAAAGATGCCCACGAAAAACTCATGAAAGAACCAACCGATTACCTGGGGCTAAGAGGATATCAGATCGAGGCAATCAAAGCCGCTGAAAAAGCCATAGCTGATGAAAAACAACAAATCCTATTGGCAATGGCAACCGGAACCGGAAAAACCCGAACATGTATCGGGCTTTCTTACAGACTGCTGAAAGTTAGACGATTCAGGCGCATTCTGTTTCTGGTGGATCGGACATCATTGGGTGAACAGGCAGCCGGTGCTTTTAAGGATGTAAAGCTTGAAAACCTGCAATCGTTTTCTGATATCTACGATGTTAAAGAGCTTGGTGATATAACACCTGATATTGATACCCGCCTTCATATTGCAACCATACAGGGAATGATCAGACGGCTGCTGTATCCGGGTAAAGACACCTTACCCCTGGCAGTTGATCAATATGATTGCATTATTGTGGATGAATGTCACAGGGGATATGCCCTGGATCGTGAAATGACACAAGGTGAGCTGGCTTTTAGAAGCGAGCAGGATTATATATCAAAATATACAAAAGTTCTGGACCATTTTGATGCTGTAAAAATTGGCCTGACCGCCACTCCTGCATTGCATACAACAGAAATTTTTAATGAACCAGTATATACATATTCTTATCGCCAGGCAGTTATTGAAGGATATCTTCGGGATCATGAGCCGCCTGTACGTATTCAAACAAAACTTGCCCATGATGGAATTGTCTGGCAGGTCAATGAGGAGATGGATGTATATAATGTTAATACAGGGGAATTTTCCACACATAAAACACCGGATGAAGTCACCATTGAAGTGAATAAATTCAATACAAAAGTCATTACTGAATCTTTTAACAAAGTGGTTTGTTGCGAACTTGCAAGACATATTGATCCTGCTCTACCAGGCAAAACCCTTGTATTCTGTGCCACTGATAATCATGCAGATATGGTGGTGAGCTTACTCAAGCATGCGTTTGCTGATCAATATGGTTCTGTTGATGATGATGCAGTGGTAAAGATCACAGCTGCAGCAGATAAACCTTTGGAAAAAATCAGACGATACAAACTGGAAAAATTTCCTTCTGTGGCTGTAACCGTGGATCTGTTAACAACTGGGATTGATGTCCCTGAAATTGTAAATCTGGTATTCATCAGAAGGGTTAAAAGCCGTATCCTCTACGAACAGATGATCGGCAGGGCAACACGTCCCTGTGATGAAATAGGAAAAGACCTGTTTCGCATATATGATGCTGTAGATCTTTATGATGCTCTGGAACCTTATTCCACAATGAAACCGGTTGTGGCAAATCCTGAAATTACATTTGTTCAAATGGCAGAAGAGCTTGATAAGGTTGCAGATAAAAGCCACCTCTTAGAAATCCGGGATCAGATGGCAGCTAAAATGCAGTACAGGAAACGGCTGATAGAAGGCGATTTTCTTGAACAATTTAAAAGGCTTGCAGGAGATACCCCTGAAATTGTTATTCAAAAATGGCTGCAAATGTCTGGCAGCCAGATTAAAGAATTCTTTACAGCCAGACCGGATTTGCCCAGGTTTCTTGACACCCTTAAAGTAAAAAAGGAAAATCTCCTGATCATATCCGGCCATGAAGATGAGGTCGTGGCCGTGTCCCACGGATATGGAAAATATCAAAAACCCGAAGACTATCTTGAATCCTTTGGCAGGTATCTCCAAGACAATAAAAATAAAATTCCGGCAATCATGGTTGTGACCACCAGACCACGTGATCTGACCCGAAAACAGCTCAAAGAACTCAAGCTGATTCTGGATAATAACGGATATAATGAAATTACTTTGCGGACAGCATGGAAAGAGACCACCAATGTTGAGATTGCTGCATCCATTATCGGGTTTATCCGGCAGTCAGTTTTAGGATCACCACTCAAGCCATATAAAGAGCGGATCAAAAACGCAATGGATGCCATTCTGTCAAGCCAGCCCTGGACAAACCCCCAGCGAAAATGGCTGGAACGAATCGGCAGTCAACTGGAAAAAGAGACCATTGTGGACAGGGCAGCTTTGAATAAAGGACGATTCAAAGATCAAGGTGGCTTTAACAGGCTAAATAAGATATTTAATGGTCAGATGAGTGAGATCCTTGGCAGGATCAGTGATGAACTCTGGAAAGATACAGCAAACGGATAAAAATAAGGAAATCAATGGCAACAACTCAGGATATAGTACAAAAATTATGGGGGTTCTGTGATATCCTCAGAGATGACGGAATCACCTACCATCAATATGTAACAGAACTGACCTATATTCTTTTTTTAAAGATGGCAAAGGAAACTGAAACTGAAAATCAGCTGCCAAACGGTTATCGCTGGGATGACCTTGAAAACAAAGAAGGTATTGAACAATTAGACTTTTACCGCATCATGCTTGTGGAGCTTGGAAGAAAGGGCAGCGGGCGGGTGCAGGCAATATATGCAAATGCCACAACCTCTCTCAGGCATCCCAGAAATCTGAACAAACTGATTCAGAATATTGATGAACTTGACTGGTACAGTGCAAGGCAGGAAGGCCTTGGGGATATGTATGAAGGTCTTTTGCAGAAAAATGCAAACGAGAAAAAAAGCGGAGCAGGACAATACTTTACACCCAGACCTTTGATAGAATCCATTGTGGAGCTGGTTAAACCAAGACTCGGTGAGATTATCCAGGACCCTGCTGCCGGAACAGGCGGATTTCTTTTAATAGCAGACAGATATATAAAAGAGAGAACAGATGATCTGTATGATCTGTCTACAGATGCCCAGAACTTTCAGAGGAATCAGGCTTTCTGCGGCATGGAACTGGTTCAGGATGCCCACCGCCTTGCCCTGATGAACATGATGCTCCATGACATTGCAGGACCTTTGCAGCTGGGCAATACACTTGGGTCAGCAGGCACTGCCCTGCCCAGGGTTGATGTTATCATGACAAATCCCCCCTTTGGCACTAAAAAAGGCGGTGGTGCGCCAACAAGAGAGTTTACCTATCCCACCAGCAATAAACAGCTTGCTTTTTTACAGCATATATACCGGGGATTAAAACCCGGTGGCAGAGCTGCTGTGGTGCTGCCGGATAACGTATTGTTTGAAGACAATGTGGGTCAGAAGATCAGGACAGACCTGATGAATAAATGTAATCTTCACACCATTCTCAGGCTTCCCACAGGTATTTTCTATGCCCAGGGTGTTAAAACAAATGTCCTGTTTTTTTCAAGGGGCAATACTGAAAAAGACAATACCAAAGAAGTCTGGGTTTATGATCTCAGAACCAATATGCCATCCTTTGGAAAACGGACACCCTTGACCAGGGAACACTTCAAAGAATTCGAGGCTGTCTATGGTAATGATCCCATGGGAAAAAGTAAACGGATTGATCAGGGAGAAGAGGGACGATTCAGGGTGTTTGACAGAAAAACCATCAAAGCCCGTGGAGATAACCTGGATATTTCCTGGCTTCAGGATGAAAGTGCGGGTAATGGAGAAAAGCTGCCGGAACCTGAAATAATTGCTGCTGAGATTATGGAGCAGTTGAAGGTTGCTATGGATGAAATCTCTGAGTTATCTGTTATGTTAAATAGTGGGATGAATAATGCAAAAAGTTGATACTTTGCCCCAAGGTTGGATAGAAACGACAATATCAGAATTGAGTGAGTTGGTTACAAAAGGAACGACTCCTACTACTCTTGGTTTCGAATATATCAACCAAAAAGGTGTTCTTTTTGTTAAAGTTGAAAGCATTAAAGATCAATCTATTGATCATTCTAAATGTGCTTTCATTAATGATGAGACCAATGAAGCGCTCAAGAGATCTCAGCTTAAAGAAGAAGATGTGCTAATATCAATAGCTGGGACATTAGGTCGGATAGGTATAGTAAGATCAATAGATCTCCCTGCAAATACAAATCAGGCTTTAGCTATCATTCGCCCAACTAAAGCAATTCTACCAAAATTCCTTGCATATTCCCTTAGCTCAGAAACGACAAAAGGAGCTGTGAACAGTGGAAAACGTGGTGTTGGACTTCAAAATTTGAATTTAAAACAAATATCGGGGTTGCGAACAGTGCTTCCTCCTTTACCGGAACAGAAACGCATTGCTCACAAAATAGAAACCCTCCAATCCAAAACCAAAAAAGCAAAAAAAGCCCTTGAAACAGCCAAACCCCTTCTGGATAAACTCAGGCAATCAATACTGGCATCTGCTTTCCGTGGAGACCTTACAACTGACTGGCGTAAAAATAATCCTGATGTTGAGCCTGCCTCTGTCCTGCTTGAACGTATTCGGATAGAGCGCCGGAAAAAATGGGAAGAAAATGAACTTGCCAAAATGAAAGCCAAAGGCAAGGAACCGAAAAACGATAAGTGGAAATCAAAATATAAAGAGCCTGAGCCTGTTGATACAACAGATTTAGCGAAGTTGCCTAATGGGTGGTGTTGGGCATCCATTG
>Ga0256845_1001703_pt1 | contig 17218 bp, 16 predicted proteins | sample RiftiametaG_FD_189101 | JGI IMG/M metagenome (GOLD analysis project Ga0256845, IMG submission 189101) | Tube worm associated microbial communities from hydrothermal vent at the East Pacific Rise, Pacific Ocean - Riftia | ecosystem: Host-associated > Annelida > Integument > Unclassified ...
CCAATCACAGAAATCCGGCGGTGATGGTAATCATTATCGGAGTCGGGACTGAGGTAATCGTATCCCAGGGATACAGAAATGGTTCTTACGCCTCCCACCCTCCACGGGTGACAGAAAGCGGTGAAATTTCCCCAGTAGCCGGCAAACACAGATGCCTCATCGCCGGCAATAACATCAGCCTGTTGCCAGTTGTCTCCTTTACTAACCTCGGCTGTTGCCGAGAAACCGTACCAGTTGCTAATTTTGCAGTTAAGTGAAACATCAGCAGAGAATGCATTCTGTCTACCGCTTACAGAATAGCCTGAAGGGTCTTCCGGGTTATCTGTTCCCTGACGGTGAGATGCAGCAGAGGCTCCCAGAGTGAGATCAATGGATGGAATCTCTATCTCCCCTCTCATTGTGTAGAGAAGTTCATTGTCGACTCTCTTCTCTCCACGCTCATCGCCGTTGAAAACGCCGGCAATCCCACTCAATACCACACCATGGAATTCCGGGATATCTATACGCATATCAGAACCAATGTCTCTGCCTGAAAAAGTAAGACTCTTGCGAAGATTGTAAACAAGAGGTCTCTCAAACATGTTGAGGCTCCAGTAACTCTGTTCTCCCGCCAGAAGAGTTGCTGATTTGAATTGACCGGCCTGTATTTCTGCCCAACTGGTAGGAGACCACTGAATTACGGCATTCTTCAGAAACAGCTCGTCAGGGCGTGCCTCTATCTTGATTTCCGCCCTCAGTGTTTCAACAAAACGAGCATAGAGTTTGAACCCTGATCTGCGAATGGTGAATTCCCTGGAAGGTACTGTGTTGTAAGAACCCCATTCAGAAAAGCCGCCATCAAAATATCCGCTGATTTTGAACCCTTCAGAATGGTTGTTTTCCACATCGATGTCTGCAGAAGCAGTATTGATTGCGAGAAACAAAACGAGTAATACATTGTTTAACATGGCTAACTCCCTATTTCAGAACTGTAAGGCGGGCTGATGCTGCTCCTGGTGAAGACCTTAGATACAAAATATACACGCCGCTGGATAGAGTGTTGCTGAAGTCTGCGGCAACATCTCCCTGGCACCCTTCCGGCAGATTAATACGGGCAATGATTCGTCCGGCCAGGTCAAAGAGTACTGCTTCTACAGGAGAGGCAGAGGTTTGGTAGTGAAAGGTAAAAGAACCATCACATGGATTCTGCGAAACAAGGAACACAGAGGTGTAGTCAAGAGCAGAATCCCACCCGGGATTTGCTTCGCCTGGAGTTCCCGGAGGAGAAGCAGATACCCAGTTGGAAGAGCAGGAAACAGGAAGCCATGGCGCTTTAAGGTACATTATTCCAGTTCTTTCCATGGGCCACATATCATCCCAGTTAACGCTGAAAACCAGGTCATCATATCGGGAGAACAGAGAAAGAGAGTCTTCTACCGAATTGACACCAAAAGTTAACGGAACAGCTGGGTCGGGAATATCTGTAAAAGAAACAGGATTTTCAGCGGCAAGAAGCAGTCCATAACGGGGAATAACGGTTCCATCAGGTATTACAGAAACGTTCTTATCCGAATCTGTAAAATACCACCGGGAAATATCAATATCGCTTTCTGAACGGTTGTACAGTTCCACCCAGTCACTGTTGCCTCCCGCCCTTATCTCGCTGGGTATAACAGACTCTAGGTCTGCGGGCAGAGAATCGCCACTTGCAATTTGCCAGGAGCACACAGTATTCCAGGATGGATCGTAAAGTGTCAGTTCTGTACCTGCAGGGTAAGTGGTTCCGGCATCACCAAAGACAGATAAATTTCCGTAAAGACTTGATGCGCCGCACACAGAATTTGAAAGCAGAAAGGTTTCCCCGGGAGCAACCAGAGTTGATTCCGGGAGAAAAATATTCCCTGTCGGGTCTCCAAGGGAAAATCTGCACAAAGAAATATCCTGCGGCCGGGAACCTGTGTTTACAATAGGAAGAATCCACAGGTTGTTTCCACACCAGACAGGAGGTTGAACGGAGAACAGAGAAGGAGAAAGATCTGCCAATGCCACCCTTGCAGAAGGACAGGGCTCCAGTCGAGTAAGGCATTCTCTCAGACCCCAGGCGGGGTAAAAGAATGGTAGAACATCGTCTGACCCATATGGGCCGTAGGTTGTGTAAACGCAGTATGTCCCGGGTGGAACAGCTATACTTATGCTCCACTCTCCTCCCTTGTTGTGCTGCATGTAGAACCACCGTTCTTCCTGTTTGTCAAACGAAACAACGCATGCCACGCCCGAAGGAGTTTCGCCGCTGAGTTCTAACTCAATATCAACAGTTGAGAGCAAATCCAGGCAGGATGAAATACCTATTCCCTCGATTTCTGGTACTGAATTGGAAAGAGAAAGGTTCTTAAGGAATTCTGACCTGGTGCCAAGATCAGACACAATAGTATTGCAGATGGAATCGAACTGTGAAACCGAATACCGGTAGAAGGGGTCAACTGCAATATCGTCCCGAATAAGAAGACGAATGGAGTCTACCATTTCGGGGAGGTCTTCCTCCATTATTTGTGCAGCATCCTCAAAGAACTTGTTAAGCATCTCTATGTTTTCCGGTTTTTGAAGCAGAGCCCTTGAAGCACCAAAGTAGCCTAAATCGCCAAGGTGTTTGTCGGCGACCCAACTGCTGTCGTATTCGCCCCGCCAGGAGTTGCCGAAAGTTGCATCTCTGTCCCATGGATAGTAGTGCCAGATGCCATCTGAACGGTGGAGATAAAAATTCTTGATAATGCCGTCGTTGTCACAGATTGCAACAGAAACAGCAAAAGCAGCAAGAACTTCATCTACATCAAGAGAAGAAACATCTCCTCTGAAACAGTTTTCAATAAGCTCAAGCAGTTGGGCACCATAGGGAGAACTGTCTACTTTCGGTTCGTATCCCGCAAGCCCAGTGGTATCTGCAAAGTGGTGAGAGAGGCGCCCCATGGTGTCTGTGTTCTTAAATAGGGGGCCGAAAGAAACGCAGTTTCTTTCATAAAAAAGGCGGTCGATGCGCTCAACATGCTCGTAAACACCCTTGTTGGTGTTGTTAATAGACAGGGTTACAAATTCTGTTATCGGTGCGGGAAACCCCATTTCTCTGGTTATTGAGAGTCCAAGAGTGTTACGCATAAGCGAAGCGTCGCGAAACTGCGCATTCAGCAGAATATGATCTCCTCCAGGAAAAAGATTTGCTTCCTCTGTGGTTATTCGCCAGCTTTTCTTCGCACACATCAGGCTTGTACCGCCTCTTAAAGCAAGAGTGCATTCGCCTGTTATTCCGTTCAAAGAAACAGTAGCAGGGAACTCAAGGTTACCCAATGAGTCTGCTATGAGCTGATCCAGATAAGCAGGTTCAACCGTTACCTCGTAGTGAGGCAGGGAACCCAGAATACAAAAAAGTGTGAGCAGCAGCATAGTTTTATATATAATACTTTCCTGACGTGTTGCCCCGGGAGGATATTTTGCTTTCAGTTCTGATTATTCTACTGTCAACAACTAGCTTTGTTCCCATTGAATGCTTCGCAGATCTTGATGCTGTAGCCGGATCTACAGATTTTGGTTTTCTGCTGATTATGTCGGAAGACTCAGTGGCGAACAAAGAAATGGCCCTCGAAATAACCAGTTCGCTGGAGATGCTTGGCTCAGAATACAGCAGCAGTGTTTCTCTGTACTTTGTATCAGTCAACGCTTCCGGCTATTCAGAGATAGCAAGACTTGCCGGAGGGTTTGGTGGTTTTCCTTCAGTGGTTAGTCTGGTTGGGCACTGTGGATTTCTGGAGCTTAACCCGGAATTCCTTGATTCGGAAATAGAAGACGCGTGGCTCAGGTGGGGCAACGGGCACACTCAGGGAGTGTGCAACTACTGCACCAGATGTAACCCTAACCTCTGAGAGGCCAAAATCGCCCGTCCTGGCAACAGAATGGGCGGCCATATGTGCCGCCCGTCAGGCTTATAATTCAGCTATCGGATCTTCCGGAAGCTTGTTGTCTTTTCTCCATGACTCTACAACCGGACGAACGTCAGTAACAAAAGCATCCCTTAGAATTTTGTTCGCAGCAGTGGGGTCTGGTTTAGACTGGGCTGTTTTTAGTTCGTCGAGGTTAACAAGGCTGGCTCTGGCAAGGGCGTGTTCAGTGTTCTCGATGGCTGAGAGTACGTTTTCTGCCGGTGACCCAACTCTGGTCTCTACCCTTAGTTCTATGCTGTTTTCCTCAGCATTGTAAAGACCGGCTTCCTCAGCCAGACGCAGGTTAAGGAAAAGTCGGAACAGGGTGCCAGCGTCAAGAGAACCTGCAGGCATTGCCCCCATGCCCAGTTTGTTGTCTGACAGTACAAGTCTTCCCAGCAATTTCTGATGCAGCAGAGAAACGGTTACAGATTCAAGGCTTTCGCCGGGAAGAAGTGAGGCAGTGTCCAGAAGCACTTTGCATGACTGATCTGTTTCCCGGCACAACCAGCTTGCGGTTCCCCAGTCTGGAACGGCTGTTGCACAGAAAGAGGGATTGTAGGGCTTAAAGCCTAGAAGCATGTTTTCACTTCTTCGGACATTCATGCCAATCTGCCGCAGGCCTTTCAGTATTCCGAAAAGCATCTCGACCGTATTTTTCTCTCCTGGAGAATCTATACCGTCGGGAATCCACATAGCCAGTTGTCTGCACTTAATTTCCCGCATACGTTCCATAGCTGCTTTAATCCGGTTGATTGAAGCAACACGAACTTCAGGATAAGGGGAAGTCAGTGTGCCGTACATAAGCCGGTGATTAAGCACACCCCGTTTTCTTGGCACGAATAGATCCGCCATCAGGGTAACAGGCGTTAGACTGTTTTTTTGAAGCAGTTCGGAAACCGCAGCGGCTTCTTCCTTCGTTCTGAAGTCGGAAGGGTAGTGAAGAATTACATCACTGCATTTCCCGGTAAGACTGGATATCTTTCCCAGAAGATTCAGCTTGTCTGAAACAGAGTCTGGATCGCTGTCTGTTTTGTAAACGGCAAAAGTACTTCCTGAACGGGAAACGGATTGTGTAGAGATGAGCAGCCTGAGTTTTGAAAGCTGCTCTTTTACTGTTTTCACTTTATCACCAGCCCCTCATAATAAATATGTTGGATCAAAACATTGCTCAAGCCTATAATCTTAACATAATTCAGCTCTGAGTCCAGTAGGGATTTCCGAACAGAAGAGAATCGGCTTTTCCCGTTTCAACAATAGCAAACGCATTCCCCAGATTTTCAGCTACATCAGAGGGAATTATTGCCCGTGCAGAAGTTTTTCCAGCAAGAAGATCAGCAGAAAGACCGTGCATGTAAGCAGCAAGTGCTAAAGCATCTGTACCCTGGCGGCCCTGAGCGATAAAACCGGCGACAATTCCCGAAAGAACATCACCGGAGCCGCCTGTAGCAAGGCCATGGTTGCCTGTGGGAATTGTTGTTCTGTGCCCCTCTGAAGAAAAGACCAGCGTTGGCTTTCCTTTCAGAAGCACAGAGCAGTTCAGCGCTCTGGCCGCTTTTTCAGCTGCTGCATAACGGGCATTCAGATGATCACCGCACCCGGTTAAACGTTTCAGCTCCCCCGGATGGGGGGTCATAACAACCTCACCGGAGTAAGATTTAAGCATTTCCGCAAGGGTGGAATCTATAACATTAAGCGCATCGGCATCGAGAACCAGGGGAATCTTCCATGTTCCAAGAATATGCCTTAGCAGTCTTTCTGTACTTCCGTTCATTCCCATACCAGGGCCAATAACTGCTACAGAATAGTTTTTGGGATCCGGTAGAGATGTTACATCGCCGGGAAGAAAGTAAGAGCATAAAGTTTCAGGGATTCTTCCGGCAATTGCAGGAGATGCCGGCAGGGGCACACACATTTCAACAAGGCCGCAACCGGATCGCAGTGCCCCCATCGCCACCATCTGCGGGGCTCCTGGCATTTTTTCTGAACCGGCGAGAACCAGCACTTTACCAAAAGTTCCTTTGTGGCTGTCTACAGGTCTTACAGGCAGTAAAGAATGGGCGTATTGTCTTGTCATTACCCTTCGAAGATCATTTCTGGGAATATGAATTCCAATATCCTTCAGCAGCAGGGAGCCGCAGTGGCCACAACCGGGTGGAAGAAGAAGACCCAGTTTGGGAGCAGCAAATGTAACGGTAACACATGCCTGTATCGCAGAAGGGTCACACTGGCCGGTAAGACCGTCAACTCCTGTGGGCATGTCTACGGCAACAACAGGAGCATTTAGTCCTGTGCATTCCACGGCCAGATCAAGGGTTCCCCCCCTCAGATTCCCTGCAAAGCCCACACCAAGAAGAGCATCAATGGCTACAGATGCAGTAACCTGAGGTTCATAAGAAATGATTCCTCCTGCAAAAAGAAACCTGTCCATGTTTGTTCGGCAACCCTCGGTGGTTTTGCTTGATGAGCTGAAAGAGGGGCGTACGATAACATTGTAACCTTTCTGAAGAAGAAAACGGGCAGCCGTAAATCCATCGCCTCCGTTGTTGCCTGGGCCAGTATACACAACAACAGTGCCTTCTACAGGAGAAACCATTGAACTAACAGTTTCCGCAACAGATAGCCCGGCTCTCTCCATCAGAACCAGTGCCGGAGTTCCGGAACTGATTGCCTTTTTGTCTAATTCCGCAATTTCAGATGGTGTCTGCCAGAAAGCCATATTATTCCCTTTCCGTTAAAAGAGCAAATGTAAAAGATATGTGCTCTCCCCATGCGGCGGAGATATAGATCTTGTTTTTTCCTGCAAGATCAAGAGCTGCCCCGGAGAGCTGGGTCTCCACACTGCTGCCACTGATGAATATCTGTATATCATGCCATGAAAGAGAGGGACCGAATCCGGTTCCCAGGGCCTTGGCAATAGATTCTTTTGCAGAGAACATTACGGCAAGATCACGGTTGTCGGGATTGTGAAAAAGTTCTTCGGAAGTAAAGAGCCTCTCCTTTAATTTTCCATGATTTCTGGTGACTGCTCGAATAAACCTTGATACTTCAACTGTATCGGTGCCAGTTTTCATTTCCCCTCCCCCACCACGAAAACAAAGATAGTTGAAAGCGGTGTCGGTGTCATGCCGTTAAAAAAGCGTATCTACATAGAAAGAGGAGAAAGATGCTTTCCGTGCCACCTGGGGAAAGTGTTGCATGAGTAGTCTGAATGGGCAAAGGGATCAGAATCCAGAGCGGAAAGAGCTGCGCGGCCTACCATAACAGCATTGTCCATGGTGTGTTTCAGTTCCGGAAGAAAAACAGATATTCCCCGCCGTCCGCACTCAAAGCTGAAAATGGATCTAAGCAGACTGTTGGCAGAAACGCCGCCTGCAACAAGCACAGATTTGGCCTTGAGCCTTCCCGCCTGGTACATTGTTTTTGAAACCAGTAGATCACATACAGTTTTTCGAAATGACGCAGAGAGGTTTTCAGGTGAAACATCTCCCCGCTCCCAAACAAGCCTAACAGCGGTTTTGAGGCCGCTGAAGCTGAACTCCGGAAGCTTTCTGCTGCCAAGAGGAGATGGCAGAGTTACGGCATCAGGGTTCCCCTTTTCTGCAAGAATGTCGATTGCTTTTCCTCCGGGATATTCCAACCCCATTAACTTAGCGGTTTTATCGAAGGCTTCTCCTGCCGCGTCGTCTCTTGTTGTTCCAAGCAGAAAGCATTCTTCCCAGGAAAGCATATGGAAAATCATGGTGTGCCCGCCGCTTGCAAGCAGAGCAATCGCTGGAAATTCAACAGCAGAGTTGTAGTGTATATGCAGGTGGGCGGCAAGATGGTTGATGCCCAGAAAGGGTTTTCCAACTGCAAATGCAGCTGCTTTGGTCCACGATAAACCAACCAGTAGTGATCCAGTAAGACCAGGGCCAGCTGTGGCTGCAAATACATCAATGTCATGCGTGGTGGTGCCAGCTATCTTCAGAACCTTCTCTATCAGGCCGGGCAGAACAGTCATGTGAAGCCTTGAGGCAATTTCAGGAACCACCCCGCCATGGGTACTGTGAATCAGCTGGCTGGAAACAAGTTCAGCTGTGGCATTTCCGTATTCATCCAGAACGGCCACAGCTGAATCATCACACGAGGACTCTACAGCAAGAAGCTTCACTAGTCTTGAGCCTTAACCTCTACAGTAACGATTTCGATCAAATCACCCAAAACCTTGATTTGAACCTTGTGTTCTCCAAGGTTTTTGATGTGATTTTCAAGAAGAATCTGCTGTTTGTCTATCTCAAAATTCTTTTCCTGAAGAGCTGCGGAAATCTCCCGCTCTCCTATTCCGCCATAGAGCTGTCCGTTCTCGTCTGCAGTGGCAGTGAAAGCAAGTGTAACCTTTCTGAGCTTTTCTGCAAGAGCCTCTGCTGCTTTGTTTTGCTCTTTTTCTCTGGCAACGGCGGCCGCCTTCAGAGAAACTGCCATTTTCATGGAGCCAGGCGTAGCAACCACAGCCAGCTTTTTCGGCAGCAGATAGTTACGCGCGTAGCCGGAAGCTACATTGACCACTTCTCCCGGTGTTCCGAGAGTGTCAACTGTTTTGATCAGAAGAACCTTCATTTTTCATCCTTTCGATCCTTAAGTCTATCTTTTTTCTGTAATCAAACCAGGTATCCAGAATCCCCAGCAGAACAAGAATGCCGAGAACAACAGGAGGTGCTAAAACAGCACTCAGTATGAGCATGACAGTCATTCCTGGGATACTTTTTACCCATTTAACAGCAACTTGAAGACCCTCTATTCCGTAGGGAAGAGCACAGAAAACCAGCAGGTTTTTTGCTATTCTCAACGCAAGAGGAGAAACATGAGACTTTCTGGCTGTTACCAGAACAATCAGGCTGACGATGGGGATCCAGGCAACTGCCCAGTGCATACTGAACTTTGCTTCTCCAGTTATTGCCGAGCTTTTAGTGTTGTAGTTAAGAGACCTGAAAAAAAGCACGGAGAAAATGGAACCAAGCACAATCTGAACAGCACCAATACCTGGTGAATAGTAAGTTATCAGAGAGAACACATGATCTATCGTTCCAGAATCCAGCCCTGCGGAGACATATATTTCGCGGAGAGGTTCCAGCTCGGATTCTCCGATGTTCATATAACCGGCAAAACCCAGAGAAAGCAGGGCTGCAGCCAGTAAAGTAAAACCGGAAGACGCATAGAATGTTTTAAGAAGAGAGTATCCAGACCTTGCAGCAATAGCTGTAACAGCTGCACAAACAGCAGCTAGAGCAGCACCCTGAAACCCGGCCAGATACCACGACACAAAAACAATCAGAGCAACTACAGGCAGACCTCTGCTCAACCTGCCTGCAAGCAGTTTAGCGGAGAAGCCAGCTGTCAGAAACGGCAGTCCGGCAAGCAGCGAGAGCCCGCCAAGCATTAGCTGTTTCAGTCTCGTTTTGTTTGTCCGCATCTGTGTTCTCTAACCGTTTCTATCTGTAGTGTTCTCTGATATATGGAGCCAGCGCGAGAAATCTTGCAATTTTCAGTTCCTTTGCAACCATTCTCTGGTGTCTCGCACAGTTTCCGCTGACGCGCTTTGCAACGATTTTGCCTCGGTCGCTTATGTATCTCTGCACCATTTTTTCGTTCTTGTAAGATATCTCCATATCGGGATTCATACAGAACCGGCATTTCTTCTTTCTGGTTATCTTCATTCCTTTGCGTTTACCACGGATAGGCATTAGGCCTTCCTTTCTGCGTTAAAAATAAGCTGTATGCGACGGGCACGAAGAAGTGTTTTGAAGTGTGTGCCGCCGGTACGGTCATTTGTTTTCCTGTGTGCTAATCGACCCTCAATAAGAATTGCATCTCCCGGATGAAGCTTTTCATCAAGAGAAGACGCAAGCTTGCCCCACGCATCAACTTCGATTTCCGAAACTATCGTTTCCGGGTTGTCGAAATATGTTTTCAGCCTGTTTTCAACCAGGATATGCAGTACTGGAACACCAAAGCGAGAGAGAGCAAGAGCCTTTCGGCGCTTGATGATTCCGGTAACAACAGCGTAGTTTAATTCAGGAACCATACTCTGCAGAACTTGCTCCTGGTCTGCGGATCCAGGCACAGCTGCATCGCTCAGCTCCGGGAATTCTTCCTGAAAGGTCATTAGAAGCTCCTGTTCCTAAAAGGGAATGTCGTCAGCGTAATCGGGATCCTGAGGTTCTTCCCTGCGAGGAGGTTCGCTGGAGCCGCCTCCTTGAGAAGATCCTGCGCTGAATCCGCCAGTTTTCTCAAGCATCTGTACGCTTCTGGCAAGAATCTCCACACGGCTTCGCTTTGATCCGTCCTGTGCAGACCACTGTGTAAACTGAAGTTCTCCTTCAATCATCACAGGGCTGCCCTTGTGAAGCCGGTTGCCTACCCGTTCCGCGAGCTGCCTCCAGGTAACAACATCAACAAAACAGGTCTTATCGTGCCATTCCCCATCTTTTCCCCGGTAGCGCTGTGTGCTGGCAACACCGAAATTGGCAACGTGCGTGCCGTTTTCAAGAATGTTGGTTCTGGGATCTGCTGTTAGATTTCCCGAGAGAAGAACCTTGTTGATGGAGGGCATGCGGATATCCATGATTATTCTCCGGCTTCGAATGTGGCAGAATCGTCGGAGGTGTTTCTAACTTCGTCACGATCATCTTTTAGGGTCAGATGACGAAGGCAGCTGTCGTTGATTCTGAGCATCTTGTCGATAGCCAGTTTTACCTCTGAAGAACCCTTCCAGTGCACAAAATGATATACACCTTCGCTCTCCTTGTTGATGAGGTACGCCAGCTGACGGCGCCCCCAGTCGTCAAAACCGGTGAGTTCACCACCACCATTTGTGACTATTTCCTGTACCCGGCCTGTCTCTTTCTTAAGCTCCGCTTCAGAAAGACTGGCACTCCAGATAAGTACGGTTTCGTATTTACGCAATTAACAAAGCCTCCTTCCGGCCCTGCTGGTGTGTAACAAACACCGAACCCGGAAAGAGACCAACAGATCAGTCTTCAAAGAACCGCATGGCGATCCAGCGCATCTGCGCTCTGCCTCCGGGCCGGCGACAACTAGTCGCTTTGTCCCCACTTTTCAGGTAGGGCAGACAGCGCAGTATTATGCCAAAGCAACTCGCCTGCAGTCAAGGGCTGATGAGGTTGGAAATTGTTTGCGTTAAATGAGATATAGAAACAGCGGAAATCCGGTCGCCTATTGTGTAAGAATTATCGCCGGGATAAACTATGTAGAGATGTTTAAGCGAAAGATCTTTAAGCGCCGAGTGCATAGACCTGGTTGTTCGCACAACTTCAGACAATTTGAATTCGAAGCCGACATTTATTCCCTCCGGATCAAGAAGCAGATCGATTTCTGCTCCGGAATGAGTTCCCCAGAACCAGGCTTTCCGGTCACCGGCAACAGATAGAATCTGCTCCATGGCAAAGCCTTCCCAGGAAGCTCCAACTTTTATATGACCTAAAAGTTCTCTGGATGTCTGCACAGACAAAAGGGAATGAAGCATACCGGAGTCTCTGATGTATACTTTTGGAACGCGCACCTGTCTCTTCTTCATATTCACGTGCCAGGGCTGGAGTTTGCGTACCATAAAAGTACCACAGAGGATATCCAGGTAGGAAGAGGCTGTTTTTTCTCCAGTTCCAAGAGACCTGGCAAACTCAGCACTGTTCCACTTCTGCCCGTGGAAATGAGCCAGCATAGACCAGAATCGTCTCATTGCTTCCTGGGGAATTCGAAATCCAAGCTGAGGAATATCCCGCTCCAGAAATGTTCTGGTGAAGTCTTCACGCCAGCGAAAACTGGCTCTATCGTCTCCAGCAAGGAAAGAGCGGGGGAAACCACCTCGAAGCCAGAGCCTTTTCCATGATGAACTGTTGATTTCACGGAGGTTAAATCCCCCCATATCGACAAAGCCAATTCTTCCGGCAAGAGTTTCAGACACCTGTCTGATTATGTTGGGAGAAGAACTGCCAAGAACCAGAAATTTCAGGGAGCAGGAAGGATCATCCACCAGCACGCGGAGAGTTTCATATAGTTCCGGCATTCTGTGAATTTCATCAAGGATAACAAGACCCTTCAAATCTCTGAGAACAAGTATGGGATTTTGAAGTACAGCACGATCACCCGGGTTTTCGAGATCGAATCTGTGAACGGGTTTAATCACCGACAAGGATCGCGCAAGGGTTGTTTTACCACACTGTCTGGGCCCCAGCAGGGCTGTAACGGGATTTTCCCTGATTCTGGTTTCCAGCTGCTTAAAAATTTGTTTTCGTTGTAACATGCCCTAAAATAACATTGAAATTCAGGAAGTCAAGTTCGGAATTTCAATGATAATAATTGGTATGCAAAACAAGGGGCGGCCGAAGCCGCCCCTGAAGTAACTGTATGACCTGTTCTAGCGAAGAACCATTGCCTGTGTAGACACTGTTCCTGCCGGAGTTGTAAGACGCACAAAGTAAACACCGCTTGAAATGTTATCAGGCGTCCAGTTAATCGAATGATTGCCCGCTGTTACCTCTTCATTAACAAGAGTGGTCACAGCACGGCCGGACAGGTCAAACACCTGAACAACCGTATGGCCGGTCACCGGTGTAGAGAAGTTGAGAGCAGCACTGTCTGTAACCGGATTAGCGGAAACGGCAACGCCGAGAACTGCTGTTTCAATGCCTTCAGCAACATCTTCCACAGATGTTGGGTAAACATCTATTTTTGTGGAAACCGGGCCGTAGTTGTGTTTTCTTGCCCCGGTGTAAAGGGTTGTTGCACCGGAAGGTACGTTAACTGTGAAAGACACCTGTCCGCTGCTGTTTGTTGTTCCGGTTTCGTAGAAAGTGATGGTTTCAATACCGTCAATACCGTCGGAAAGGGCTACCGTAGCACCGCTTACCGGAGAGCCCTGACTGGTAACGGTCATTGTAATTGTCTGTGAGCCGGGGTTAACCATACCGGGGTTACAGTTGATTGTGAGGTTAGTCGGGTTGGCGGCATCGTTGGTAAATATTTCCATTGCCGGGTCACCGAACCAGATATACATCTTGGCATTGGTTTCTCCAGAGGAACCGAAAGCAGTAATTATTGCAATCGATGCCTGGTTAATGGCTTCACCAACATTATAGATGCCTTCGTTGTAGAGATTTTTGTAAATCTCTTTCATGTAGGTGTGGTTGGGTGTTGTGTATGACGGATTGTTTGCTGCAAGGTTACCGCTTGCTCCGTGGTCATCCCATGCCCAGCTTTCGGCAAGGCACTCTGCTCCAGTCTGATACCTACCGCAATTGCATGCGATGCTCCACACAGGAGGCATGAAAGTGTTTGTAAGAGCCTGGATGTTCGTCTTAGTCCAGCCGGGACTCCATGACCATTCAGTTACATCTCCGTGACCTCTGTAGCCAACACAGCCGATTCCATCATTAATACGGTCGGAAACCATGGCAGCGGTTCCACCCAGAGGAGGATAGACTTTGTAGAAGGTCATGCTCGTAGCATAGCTGTAAGCAGCTATCTGGTTACAGCACTCTGTGTACTTGTAGGGATACTGCTCCTGGTGAGCAGCAAGAACTGAAGTGCTTGGAACTATACCGGTTGTGTTGCTGTCATTGAAATCGTACTGATAGTAACCGTCTATTATTTTGTTTACCTGGGTGGTGATCTGGCTGGCATTACCTGTAAGGCGGCCAACCGCGATCTCCGGAGTAAGATCGGATCCAACAAGGCAGGCGTACCAGTAATCTCCCACAAAACCACTGTAGTTGTGGCTGGGCAGAGACGCGTAATCGCCTGCGATAAGAGCAAACCGGGTAACACCAGCACTGTAGTGATCGCTGATAGCAGCCTTTACTGCACTTGTGGTGGCTGAGCCTGAGAATGACTCTACTGAAGTTTCGTAACCAATGCCCTGGTAGAACTCAACGAGGGGGGTAATAGCGCTGAGGTTGTCGTCGGTGGTAACAAACACAAACACTGCGGCTTCTGCATCGGTGGGCATACTGGCATCGGCCTGCACAAGCTCGTAGTTGATAAGCGTGGCTTCGGCGCCGTTTCTGACTGCCTCTGTGGAAGGGAAAGCAATATTTCCAGCATTCCCGTCAAAAACAACCTTTATTGTCATGGTTTTTGCCACCATGAGTTTTTCTGATACCGGGTTGTACCTGAACGGGCTTGCAACAAGTTTGCCGGTGCTGATTCCTCCCCATGTTCCAGGGGCAACTGCCTCAGCCCACTGGGAGGGAAAGAAGCTGTTGGTGTTGTAAACTGCATCACTCTGGCGGAACGGAAAGGGGTTGTGAGGCATGTCAATTTCCGGGGTCTGCACCGGAACAAGGTTGATACCGGAAAAAGTGGCGTATTCCACATTCTCAATGGAAACAACCGCTTCGGTTCCAAAGGGAAGGGCGAACATCTGAGCCACGCCGGGAACCTCGGGCAGACCGACATCCGACTGCGAAAAGAAACCGGGCAGTTCAATACAGTCCCATCTGGTTCCACCGGCAACTGAATTTCCCAGCCAGAATCCGGGAACGGAAATGCTTACAGTCATATAATCTGCGTTGGATTCCAGCAGATTTATCGTGCATTCGTCTCCAGGCTGGCCACCAAATGACTGCCAGTCATAATTGCCGTGGAAGGCAAAAGCCCCGGCAGCCAGAAACACTGCCATAAAAAGTACATTTTTCATTTGATTCCTTTCAAAAGAGTTTGTGCGGAGAGTAATTCACTTCATACACCCAACATACTAACAATCATGAACAGCCAGGCGCAAGTCAATACGATGTGTTGACCTTCGGTGCTGCATCCTGAATAATTAAGGTTCACCGAAAGGAGTCTTAAAGACATGAGAAAAACAGTGTTTACCCTTTTATTAACAGCAACAGTAGTGCTGGCGGGACCTGGAGTTGGTGGCCGTGTGGGTTACACCACGTCAGACGATCCATTCACAGGTTTGAGTGCCGATGGCCCCATTTTTGGCGGGCAGCTTGCATTTCCAATTATGCCTATTCTGGGAATAGAGATAAGCGGAACCTACACCAGTACCGAGTCTGATATTTCCATGGAGAGCTATCTCTCGAACTATCTGAAAGACGAGTACGGCTTCGAATACAACGGAAATATAGACGAGCTACGAAGCTACATGAAGAATGAGCTTGGCTGGTCTCTTCCGGCCGAAGCAGACATGGTTAAGAACTACACGGCAACGTATCACAACCTTGGGTTAGCAGGTATTTTAAGAGCCGATATCCCAATGGGCTCGTCACCGTTCAAACCTTATGTGGGTGGCGGTGGCGGTGTGCATTTTGTGGTAAGTGATGCCGATGCAATGCTGGCCATGCTTCATCAGCAGGCCACAGGAGATCCGGCTATTGATCCCTACGATCACATTTTTCCCTCTGCCGAGGGTGTTATCGGGATGTCTTTTAAACCGGTGGGAGTGCCAGCATCATTGTTTGGGGAAATCAGGCTTTCAAAGCCTTTCGGCGATGAAGCAGGAGATGCCATTGTCAGCTATTTCGGCGGAGCTAATCTGGGCTTTTAAGAGTTCTCAAACAGCCCCCGCCTGGCGGGGGCCTTTTTTTATGATATCGCAGAATTGAATCCATACACCTGGTGCGGAACACTGAACTCCCTGGGATTGCAGGGTCCACGTTTGTTCTCTAAAACCGGAAACGGTGCCTCCAGCTTCCTGCACCAGAAGAACACCGGCTGCCATATCCCAGGGTTTTAGGTTCTCCTCCCAGAAACCGCCGTATCTTCCTGTGGCGGTGTAGGCCAGGTCAAGTGCGGCGGAACCGCATCTTCTTATACCTCTGGCTTCTCCCAGCATTCCGGCTAAAGCGTCCAGATCGAAATTCAAATTTTCAGGGGTTCTGGAGTAGGGAAAGCCGGTCGCAAACACAGCATCGCGAAGCTTATTCACAGGAGAAACGGTGATGGCTTCGCCGTTCAGAAAAGCTCCTCCGCCTTTGAAAGCAACCCACGTTTCCCGGTGCACGGGATCGTGTATGCAACCCATGGCTATACCGTTCTTATCAACAAGGGCAACAGAGACGCAAAAATAGGGGATCCCAACAGCGTAGTTGTTTGTGCCGTCAAGAGGGTCCACAACCCAGAAAGGAGCATCGGGCCATTCTCCATTCCAGCTTTCTTCTCCCAGAAAAGAAGATTCAGGCAGAAGGGCTGTTAGCTCTCTTTTAAGGAATCTTTCGGAATCAATATCTGCTTCCGTAACAAACTCCATACCTTTTTTTTCTCCAATAGCAAATCCGTTATCCCTGTACTCCAAAAGTATAGAACCTGCCTGATGAGCAGATTTCACAATTTCATCAACAAAACTGTTTGTCATCGTCTCCCTTTCAGATAAGCGGCGCAGTAATTATATCATTATAAATATTCAGGGAGGGTTTATGGATTTCCGAAGCATGAGAAACAGAATGCGCTACCATGTAAATGATCTGCTCATTCGTAATCCCCTGTGGCAGATACTTGTTCTGGTCGTTGTATCATCCTTGATTGTCTCCGCAGGTGTTGTTCTTGTAGACGATACAGTCCCTCACAGCTTCTGGTGGTCTTTCACCAGACTTCTTGACCAGGGAACATTTGTAGATGATGCAGAAGAATGTGACAATTCGCAGACAGTTGTTGTGGGAGTATTGATTACAATTGGCGGAATTCTGGTTCTCTCGCTGCTTATCGGTATTTTTTCCTCTAAAATTGCGGAACAACTGGACGCGCTGAAAAAAGGCAAGTCACCTATTGTAGAGAAAAATCATTTCATAATCTGCGGAAGCGGAGACAGGTTGTTTGAGGTAACCAGAGAGCTGGTAAAAGCGGAAGAAGAGGGGTCTTCTCATGGAAGAATTGTATTGTTTTCCAGTGATTCCCGTGAAAAGCTGGAGGAAGTACTGGTTCAGCGATTGGGAAAGAAGCGGGCGAAAAAAATCATCTGCAGGTCTGGAGATCCCACAGACATAGACGCTCTTGATCTGCCGGGTTTTGATAGAAGTGATGGGTTTGTTGTAGTTGGAGACCGGGATAGCACGGTGATAAAAACTCTTATAGCAGTGAACTCCATTATGGGAACCGGACAGGCAAACGCGGTCTGTGAACTCAGAAACAGAGACAAGGGTAGAATTGCCCGGATGGCTTTTCCCGAAGTAAACTGGGTTCCTGTGCGCGAAATAGTTATGCGTCTTCTGGTTCAGGTTGGCAGGCAACCTGGGTTGAGTACTGTCTATGGTGAGATTCTTAGTTTTGAT
>Ga0256845_1001704_pt1 | contig 17215 bp, 14 predicted proteins | sample RiftiametaG_FD_189101 | JGI IMG/M metagenome (GOLD analysis project Ga0256845, IMG submission 189101) | Tube worm associated microbial communities from hydrothermal vent at the East Pacific Rise, Pacific Ocean - Riftia | ecosystem: Host-associated > Annelida > Integument > Unclassified ...
GATGAAGGAACCGGGAAATCAACAATTATTAAAAATATTTTGGCAAAATTTGCAGCCAAAAAAGATATCCCAAAAGATATCTGCCTGGTACACAATTTTGATGATTCTTTTTGCCCTATTCCTCTCTACCTTCCAGGGGGTACAGCCATTATTTTTAAACGCCAGATGCACAAATACATAGAAACTTTAAAAATACAAATCCCAAAATCTTTTGAAGATGAGACTTTCCAAAGCCAAAACAAGAAAATCCTTAATACATTCAACGATAAAAGAAATAAGGCTTTTACAAAAATCGAACATTTTTCAATGCCCCTTGGTATTGGGATTGCCCATACGGAAAATGGATATAAGCCTATACCAATACATGATAACCAGCCAATGGAACAAAAAATGTATGATGATCTTCCTGAAAAACAACAAAAAACATTAATCAAAAACATGGGAAAAGTTCAGGAAAAACTTAATAAGACTCTGAAAAAAATTGCTCTGCTTGATAATGAAATGCAGGATGCTGCCAAAGCATTGATTTCCAAAAAGGTTCAAAAAATTGTTGCGACCAATATGAAAGCTTTATCAAATTTCAGTAATAAAATACCTGCTGCAACAGATTATCTTAAAATAGTGCAGGAAGATATTGTTGATAATATGGCTTTATTCATGGGCAACCATGCAGGAAAAGATCCAAAAGAAAACAAAAAAATTAAAGAGCTTACTGAATCTTTATTAAAACGCTACCAGATAAATGTTCTTGTGACTCATAAAAAAGACACAGGCGCCCCTGTTGTTTTTGAACATAATCCGAATTTTTCCAACCTGTTTGGTACAATAGAAAAAAATTTTATTATGGGCGGTGCATCTTCGACAGATTTTACCATGGTGCAGGCAGGCTCATTATTAAAAGCCAACCAGGGGTATCTAATTATGGAAATCGAACCTCTTTTATCCAATCCTCTGGTCTGGGAATCATTTAAAACCTCTCTGCTTAACAAAAGCCTGCAAATAGAAGATGTGCCGGATCAGGCAAACACCGGAGCAAAATCATTAAAACCTTTACCCATTGATCTTAATGTCAAAGTTATTCTCATGGGGCATTATAAAACCTTCCGGCTGATGCAGCAGCTTGACGATAAATTTAATAAATTGTTTAAAGTGCGGGCTGATTTTGATAATGAAGTAAAAATAACAAACAAGGTTCTACTTCAATATGCACGCTTTATTGCAGGTGCCTGCAAGGCAGAAAACCTGTTGCCCTTTACAAAGGACGGTGTTTTGAAAATAATTTCCCATGGCAGCAGGATTGTTGCGGATCAAACCAGACTCTCTTTACGATTTGGTCAGGTCATGGGACTTCTAAAAGAAGCAAATTACTGGGCAAAAACAAAAAAAGCTGCGAGTATTTCAGCTGATCACGTAAAACAAGCAATCCATGAATTCAGATTTAGAAATAATTTGTATGAGGAAAAAGTACACCAGGGCTTTGTGGACAATACTGTATTGATTGATGTAACCGGCAAAAAAGTGGGTCAGGTCAATGCACTTGCAGTATACCAATTGGGGAATATTGCTTTTGGGCGCCCCACAAGGATTACTGCGGAATCCTATATGGGAAAACCCGGGATTATCAATATTGAACATGAAGCAAATATGTCAGGTCAGACCCATGATAAGGGTATTATGATCATTGCTGGATTTTTAGGCAGGATGTTTGCACAGGACTATCCTCTAAATGTTACAATAAGTATTACTTTTGAGCAAAGTTACTCTGGTGTTGACGGAGACAGCGCCTCTTCCACAGAATTATATACTGCAATTTCAAGTCTTGCAGAAATACCAATAAACCAGGGCATTGCAGTTACAGGATCAGTTAACCAAAAAGGTGAAATCCAGGCAATTGGCGGAGTTAATGAAAAAATAGAATGCTATTATGATGTGTGTATACAAAAAGGTCTAAGCGGTGATCAGGGCGTTATGATTCCTGCTTCCAATATAAAAAACCTCATGCTCAGATCAGATGTAATCGAATCTGTAAAAAAAGGAAATTTTCATATTTATAAGGTAAGAACTATCCAGGAAGGAATAAAAGTCTTATTTGGCAAAGAAGCAGGAAAACTTGATAGTAACAAACAATATCCTGAAGGTTCTGTTTTCAGAGCAGTTCAAACCAAATTAAAACGCTTTTATGATCAGGCACGAATTTTAAGTTGATTTGTATTGTTTGATCTGGTAAAAATTTGACTTATCATGAAAATATTTTTTCGATCCCCAACTCGTATTATTATTGCAGGTTTTGCGCTGCTTATTTTAGCAGGGACTCTTTTATTAATGCTGCCCCAGGCATCTTTTGACAAAAGTCTTAATTTTGTTAATGCTTTTTTCACTTCCACATCTGCTGTGTGCGTAACAGGTCTTGTTGTTGTGGATACAGGAAGTTTTTTTACTTTTTTTGGACAAATGGTTTTAATGGTCCTAATTCAAATAGGCGGCATCGGGATAATGACTCTTTCAACATTGTTTTTATTAATTTTCCGGGGGAGATCAAGTTTTGCAAACCATGATGCAATGCAGGATACCTTTACTCCAACTAAAGATAAAAGCCCTTATTTAATATTAAAAGATGTATTGCTTTTTACATTAATATTTGAAGGCATTGGAACAATAATATTGTTTTTTTGTTTTTCTCCAGGTAATAGTGTTTCAAAAGCTTTGTCTCTTGCTGTTTTCCATTCCATAAGTGCTTTTTGCAATGCAGGATTTTCATTATTTTCAAATAGTTTTGTTGATTTTCAGCACAATTGGATTATTAATTTAGTAATGTGTATATTAATTATTGCAGGTGGCTTGGGATTTATAGTTATATCAGATCTCAGGCAATTAAAACTTTTTCAACGCCATGCCTGGTCAAGGTTAAGCCTTAACTCAAAACTAGTTTTATTCAGCACTGTTTTTTTATTGATTGCGGGCACTATTATTTTCTTTTTTATGGAACAACATAATACCCTTGCCCATCTTTCAATAAAAGATGGCATACTTGCATCTTTTTTTCAAATGGTCAATACCAGAACGTCCGGATTTAACAACCTTCCCATTGGTAATATGGCAAACGAAACTCTTTTTATCATGGTTATCTTCATGTTTATAGGAGCATCTCCGGGCTCCTGCGGCGGCGGTGTCAAAACAACAACTTTCATGACTTTATTGATTCTAGGCTTATCGCGTTTCAAAGGTCAAAACCGTCCCCAGATTTTTAATCGTTCGATTTCAGAAAAAAGTATTGGAAAAGCAGTAAGTGTACTTTTGATCAGTACTGCTGTTATATGTATTGGTGTGATAATACTTTTAATGACAGAAATAGGTGATGTTCCTCATTTTCAAAGCAGGGGCAAATTTATTGAATATTTTTTTGAAGTGGTCAGTGCTTTTGGCACTGTGGGGCTTTCCATGGGTGTCACTGCTAAAATATCCATAATTGGCAAGCTTATTTTAAGCTGTATAATGTTCATAGGACGACTGGGACCTTTGGTAATAGTCATAGCTGTAAGCCGCTCCACAACACTAAATTATTATAATGCCGAAGAAGACATTATGATTGGATAAAAGAGGTATGATATGAAACAATTTGTAATAATAGGGCTTGGTACCTTTGGTAATTTTCTTGCCACAAGTTTATATGAAAAAGGTCATGAAGTTCTGGCAATTGATAAAAATTCCAAATTGATCCAGGCAATAAAAGATGACGTAAGCCGCGCAGTTGTCGCAGATGCCACAGATAAAAAAGTATTGGAATCTCTTGGAGTAAAGGCAATAAACTCTGCCATAATATGTATGGGGTCAAGTCTTGAAGCTTCTGTCTTATGTGCATTAAACTTAAAAGATATAGGCGTGAAACAGATAATTGCCAAGGCTACGTCTGAAGCCCACAGCCGCCTCCTTTTTAAGGTCGGAGTCTCAGATGTTATTTTCCCTGAAAAAGACCAGGCTGTTACTTTATCAGAGCGACTTCACAATCCAAGCATTATTGAACATATGCCCTTTGTTGATAATTACAGCATTGTTGAGCTTGCACCCCCTCAACAATATGTTGGAAAATTATTAAAAGACCTTAATTTGATTAATGAATATGGAATCCAGGTCCTTGCTGTCAAAGAAATAGTCCCTGAAAGAATGAATATGATTCCAACAGGGAATTTTCTTATTAAAGACAGTGATATTTTAATTGTGCTTGGTCCCAATGATGCAATTGAAAAATTAAAAAATTAGGAGCCAAGCACATTTTTTTTTAAAAATTTATTTCATTTCATACTCAATGGCAATAGTAACTGTTCTATTAAATGATCTACCTTCAGCAGTCGCATTGTCATAAGGAGGATTGTTTGGTCCATCCCCACGATATACTATTCTTTCAGGTGAAGATATCCCTGCCTTCATAACCATTTTATAAACTGTTTTTGCCCGCCGCAAAGAAAGAGCTACATTATAATTTTCTTTACCAATTATATCAGTATGCCCCACAATGGTTATTTTAGCAGAAGGAAGCTCTTGAATCCTTTTTACAACACGATCCAAAACTACTTTATTACGTTCTTTAATAGCAGAACTATTATAATCAAATAAAATTAAAGCGTATTTTTCAACTACTTTATAGTCCAGCTTTTGTGCTTCCCGCTCAATCCTTTTAATATATTTAACAGATACGTTTGCAGGTTTTGTTTTTGAAGTATTATTATTTATATCTGTCATTGTTGCAACAATTGCAAGTTGATCAAAATTACCTATTTTTTGCAGCCCATATTCTTTAAGGTTAAAAACACAATCAGGGATATTATTTCCAGAACCTTTAACTTCCTTTAATACTTGATCCTGCCCCAGAATTTCAATTTTCCAGTCCTTTAAATCATATCCTATCTGAATATCAGGATGAATCTTGATTTCGTTATTATCAGATTCGGCAAAAGTATATGTACTTTTTATGGAGTCAAGGATTTCAGGTGTTTCTGAAAAAATTTCCACTCTCTGATTTTCAAGTCTACCCTGGGCAACACTATTGGTACTTGGCACTGCTGGTAATTTTCGTGCTACAACCTTTATTCGATCAGGATTAATTCCCCAGATATATTTTAAATATGCTTTTACTTCTTCAGCCCTGGCTTTTGAAATGGCAATTTTATTTCTTTCTTTGCCAGTATTACTAATACATCCTGTAAGGGTTATTAAGGCATCTTTATTTTCAGAAAGGCGTTTACCTATGATATTTAAGACATTATAATATTTTTCAATGGCATTTTGTAATTTTGTTTCGTCAAATGCTTTTGCCTCGGTCTGGCTCTTTAATAATTTATACCTTTCAGGAATTTTACTTTCTTTAGTTTCAAAAAAGACATAATTAAGTAAAGGAGAAGAATCAATTATTGTTACTTCTTCAATATTTAAAGATTCAGGATCAACAGATATTGTACCCTCTGGTGGCAGCACAAATTCATCAATTATTGCTTTACTTGATACTTTTACAGAACATTTTGGAGTTTTTGCTTCAAAGGCATCATTATTAGTGTCAATTACTTTAATTTTTGCTTCAAGGTATTCGGAACCCACAAGGGTTTGAGCATCTATTTTATTAAAGGCAATAAAATTACCTGTTAAAGGCTTATCTGTACCCTGTATAGTTTGAATAACTCCATTTTTATTATTTATGGCAATTTCCCAGCTTGCAACTCCATATTCAGCTGTTATCTCGGGTAAAATTTCCAGATTATAGATATTATTATGCTCAACCATAAAATCGTTTTCAGAATTCAGCTGAAGTTCTTCAGGTTCAAAAACAAGTTCAACTCTCTGATTCTCGGATCTGGTCCCAGGATGTCCAACAGAAGCAGGTTTTGCAGGCAGTCCCCTGGCAGTAATCTGCATTCTTGATCTGTCTATTCCCCATATATCATTCAAATATGATGCTATTGCCTCGGCTCTTTGCCTGGAAAGGTCCTGGTTGCCTTTTTCAATACCTGAATCAGAATTGCACCCTATTATATTGACTTTGGCATCAGGATTTTGTTTTAATTTTTTCCCTGCAAGGTTTAAAATAGAATAATATTTATCAAGAACACTTGTGAAATTATTTTCATTAAAGGAATCAGCCTGGGTTTTATCTGCAAACAAATTATATTTTGAATTTAACTCTTTTTTACCTGTCTGAAAAAATACATAATAGGGCAATGACTTGCCTTCAAGTGTTGTCAGGATATCAAAATCAACTTCATTTGCCCCTAAATTCACAATACCTGAAGGTGGTCTGAAAAATCTATATTCAACTACATATTGATAAAGTATAGTAGTTGAAACTTTTTGAAATACAGGCAGTAAATTTTTAGCAGAGGTTGCTTTCCATATTTTTCCATTATTTGACTCGGAAAAATTCTTTAAAAATTTATTGGTTTTCTCAGAAGGCATAAAATCAATGGAATAAGCGCTGAAATTTTTTAATCCCTTTGCTTTTGGTGCTATTATTCCTTTTTTTATCTTACTGTTCAGGTCTTCACCATCTGTAAAAACCACTAAAAACTTATTACTCTTTTCAGGCATTTTTGATGCTATATCAAGACCGCCCAAAATACCTTCATATAAAAAAGTCTGGGTACTTAAGCCTTTTTTAAAACTCTTTTGGAAAAAATTCTTTAATTCAATTATATTATTTGATTTAAAAGTATTTAAGTGCAGATTATGACCATCTACTAAAAACTTCTTTTTTTTGTCAAATACTATAACATCCACAACATCAAAAGGTCTTACAATTTTTAAGAATTCATCCAGAGCTGATAAAACAGGTCCTACAGCCTTACGTTCCTTCATTGAAAAAGAATTATCAACTACTAAAACATAATTAATACCAACATCTTGTTTTGTTTTTAAAACTTCAGCAGATATAACCTGTGCCTGTTTTGTATTTTTTTGCACCTTAAAATCTTCCGGCATTAACCCCTGAACAGGGTTGCCATCAGAATCCAGGGCAGAGACCAGGATTTTATTTTCACCCATTTCCTGAAAGCTTACCACAGCATCCTTATTTACAAGGGAAACTTTTAACTCCTCTTTTGAAGTGTCAGTGTCTGCCATGGACAGACCTGAAAATAAAAGACACATGGTCACTATCATGAACAAAATAATTATCTTCGATTTCATCTTATTTCTCCTATTAAAAGTATCAATTAAGTGTAATATCAAATATTCTTCTATGATTTTCCACTTAGTTTTATACTAAAACTTAGCTTTCCAGGGATTATTGTACATCTAAAAAAAAATGTCAAATATTTGCCGGTCAACTATGTAAAATTATTCTTATTTTTCAAAAATTGACAAATATTTTTTTATATTCTATTGTGACATTCAAAAAAATTATACAAAGAGGTGTCTTTTGAAAATATTAATTGACCATGACAAATGTATTTGTAAAAAGGTTGATCTTTGCTCCAAGGTTTGCCCCTTTGGATTTATTCTATCCAGAAATGAAAAGAATGAAATGGGTTTACTTGATGAATATCAACGGTTTTGTATAAATTGCGGACAATGCGCAAGTATTTGTCCGGGACATGCAATAACAATCACAAAAAATACCAGAAAACCGGAAAAAATTAATAAAAAAACAGCAATTTCTCCAGCCCAGGCAGAACAATTTCTAAAAACCCGACGTTCATGTCGAACATTTCAAAACAAAACCATTGACCATAATACAATAGAAACAATACTTTCTATTACCAGATGGACTCCCACAGCAAGCAATCAACAAAAACTTAAATGGATAAATGTTGAATCTTTGGAAAAAATTCATGAACTTTCAAGATTAACTGTTGACTGGATAAAAAAGAATAATATTTCAAAAGAAATTGTAGAAAATTGGGATAAAGGAGTTGATCTTATACTGAGAGATGCTCCAAATTTAATTATTGTTCTTGGGAAACAAGATAATTACTGGGCAAGTGCTGAAGCCGGCATTGCTTTAACATATCTTGAATTATTTGCCCATGCAAACAAGCTTGGAACCTGTTGGGCAGGTTTTTTTACAAGGGCTGTCAATCACTATGCCCCTCTTGAAGATTTTCTTGAACTTCCTGAAGGATATAAGGTTTTTGGCAGTATAATGATGGGTTATCCAGCGTATAAATTTCATTCCATACCAGTAAGAAAAGAGATTTCGATTGTGCATAAATAAGGATTACTTTTGCTCTTTTGCCAAAAGAACTCCGGCAGCAAGAACCATTATCCCGCCAATTATCTGCCATATGCCAAGCAGGTCTCCCAGGAATCCCCATGCAAGTAAGACCGTAATAACAGGCTCAATGGTTGAAAACATAGATGCATGGACAGGACCTATTTTTTTCAAACCTGCAAAGAATGTAACAATGGCTATAATTGTTGAAATTATTGCCACCATTAAACCTGCTCCCCACCCGATAAAATCATTTGGAAAAACAGGCTTTTGAAATAAAATTATAATAGAATAAACAATCGCTGTTGAGCTTATAATAATGGTGGATGATAAAAAAGCATTGGTTTTATGCAGACCTTTTGTGCCAACAATAATATAAGCAGCATAAATAAAGGCTGACATTACACCAAAGAAATAACCTTGACCTGCTCCCCCTAATTTAAATCCGACAACACAGACTGTGCCTGATAATGCCAGAATCAAGGCAAAAATTTCATATCTTGTAATTTTCTGATTTAAAAACAAAACAGATAATATTGTAACCAGGGCAGGGTATAGATATAAAAGAATTGACACTGTACCAGAAGGAATAAAAGTCAATGCTGTAAAATAGCAGAAAGATTGTCCTCCATAACCCAGAACACCCATTAAAATAAGAATAATAAATACTTTTGAATCAGGGAACGAAAATTTTGATCGATTCCAGATAACCCAGGATAACATTATAAAGGAAGCTGTTGTAAATCTTAAAAAAAGTAATGTAACAACGTTTGTCCCGGAAGCATAAGCAATATTGGCAAATATGGGCATTGCCCCAAAGGATGCAGCAGACACAATAATATAAAATATGCCGAGAGCCCTGTCTCCTTTGGATTTTAAAATAGCCATATATTAAATTTGTTTTTCATATGCCAGAACCAACATTATTGCCATATAGTGTTTTGCTAAAATATTATTTTAAATCAATCATGCGTTTTACTGCTTTATAGGCATCTTTTCTGATATCTTCAGGCACACTTACCTCAAAATCCAATGGATTTTCAAGACTTTGAATTATATGCCCAAGGTTTATCTTTTTCATATCTTTACAAAACATTTGGTCAGATACCGGGAAAAAATCTTTATCAGGGCAGGCTTTGGATAAAGGATAAAGATGTCCGATTTCTGTTCCAATGAGAAAACTATTATGCTTTGTTTCTTTTGCAAACCTTGTCATGCCTGATGTGCTTTGAATGCTGTCTGCAAGCTTTAAAACTTCAGGAGAACATTCAGGATGGGCAATAAATAACGCATCAGGGTGTTCTGCTTTTGCTTTTAAAACATCTTGTTTTGACAAATTATTATGGTAAGGGCAAAATCCCTCCCATAGATGAATTCTTTTACGGGTTCTGGAATCTGCATATTGGGCAAGATTTTTATCAGGGGTCATAAGGATTTCATCAGAATCAATTGAATTAACAATATCAATAACATTTGCAGAGGTGCAGCATATATCTGAAAGAGCTTTAACAGCAGCTGTTGAATTAACATATGTTACAACAGGTATATTGCCAAGCTCTTTTTTTCTTTTTCTCAAGGCATCTGGCATTACCATATCTGCCATGGGACACCCCGCATCTTGAACAGGAAGAAGAATTTGTTTATCCGGAGATAAAATATAAGCTGTTTCTGCCATGAATTTCACACCGCAAAAAACAATTATATCAGCATCTGTTTTTGAAGCCTTAATGCTTAATTCCAACGAATCTCCGCAGAGATCTGCAATATCCTGAATTTCAGGAGGTTGATAATTATGGGCAAGGATAATACCGTTTTTTTGTTTAACAAGTTCTTTTATCTTTTTTTCCATCATATCTTCCTATTATGTCTCTTTATGTCTCCGTTATTTATCTGAATGATTACTTTTATCTTCTGCCAGTCGCCTCTCTTAATACATCTTACTTGATGGTTTATTATCTAATTGAATTATACTTGCATTCTCAGGTATTTTAAATTCAAACAAAGAATCATCTATGGTTTTAAATTTAAGGTTACGAAATTCAAATTCAATTGTATCTTCATATATATTTTGAGTGATTATTTTTTTTATATTATAATTTTTTTTTAAAACAACAATTAAAATTGACTGAATTTCAGGGGTTTTTATCTTGGGTATGAGTAAAAGCTTGTAAACCGTTTTATCCTGGTCTTTAAGACTTATTATATAATTTTTCCTGACCTTGGAAATATCAGATAAAAATGCACCACCCAGCCCTTTCTTAAAAAAATTTTCTGCATGCCCCAGCATGACCTGATTTTGATCCGGTCTGTATACCCACAACATTTTACCATTTGTTATCATCTTATGCTGCTGGGGTTCAAGATATTCCCAGACCATTTTGCCCGGATAGCAAAATACTGCCTTTCCCAAAGCTGTTTCATTTATATCAAGAGCTTTAAGTTTTGAAATCTGAAAAAAATCAGCTGTAAACCCTTTTTTAAAATATCGTTTCTCAATCTGGTTGAGAATGTGATCTGCACTGGGCATCTTTGGTTCTTTAGCCATTGCAGAAGAAACAAAAGCACAACATATAAACAATATAAGCAGGTATTTATTTATAAAGCTTAGCAATATCTTTTCTTTCATCTTTTGCATATAACCTTCTTAATTTTGGTTTTTCTATTTTCCCGGTTGGATTCCTTGGAATTTTATCAAAAAATATTTTTTTAGGTCTTTTATATTTTGGCAAACCTTCACCAAATTCCATGATCTCCTGTTCTGTTAATTCTTTACCCGGTTTTAATTCAATAATGGCAGCTGGCACTTCGCCAAGTCGTCTATCTGGGATTCCAATAACTGCAATATCTTTAATTTTCTTATTTTTCATAAAAAAATTTTCTATTTCATTGGGATATATATTTTCCCCGCCATAAATAATCAAATCCTTTAGTCTGTCCACGAGCCAGATAAAACCTTTACGGTCATAGCGTGCCATATCTCCTGTATAAAGCCATCCATTCTTTAAGGCTTTTTTTGTAGCTTCAGGGTTTTTATAATATTTTTTCATAACACCGGGACCTTTAACTATCAGCTCTCCTGTTTCACCCTTTGGCAATATGTTTCCCTGTTTATCCACTATCTGGCATTCCCAATCAAAGCCTGGAATTCCTATGGGACCGATATGTTCACTATTTTCAATCCCAAGATGCACACAACCTGGACCCGTGGCTTCTGTAAGTCCATAATTTGTGTCATAATCATGATGGGGAAAATAAGTTTTCCACTCATCAATCAATACAGGAGGTACAGGCTGCGCTCCTGCATGCATTAATCTCCACTGATCAAGTTTATAATCTGAGAGTGCAAGCTTTTTTGTTTCAAGTGCGATTAAAAGGTCATGGGCCCAGGGGACAAGAAGCCATGCTATTGTCACATGTTCTTCAGATATCGCCTCTAAAACCCACTCAGGCTTTATACCTTTTAGTAACACACATTTTCCTCCTACAATAAAACTTCCAAACCAGTGCATTTTGGCACCAGTATGGTATAAAGGCGGAATCAAAAGGAAAATATCATCATGGGTCTGCTTATGATGGCTGTTTTCAACATAGCAGGCATGTTCAAGGTTTCTATGGGTAAGTAAAACAGCTTTTGGTGTGCCTGTCGTGCCTGAGGTAAAATAAAGGGCAGCTTCGTCTTCTATCCTGATATCAATATTTTCAGGCTCAGAGCCAGATACATTTTCTATAAAATCAAAATAATTAACGGCAAAATCAGGGCATTTTTCTGCCTTGCCCACAAAAAGCCAGGTTTTAACAAATTTATCAAGAGAGCCTTTAATCTTTTCTATTTTTTCTATAAATTCTTCACTGAAAATAAAAACTTTTGCGTTAGAGACTTCTGTACAGAGTTTTATCTTATCTGATTCAAACCTGAAATTTAAAGGCACTGCCAACGCTCCTGTGGTTAAGATACCAAAATATACAGGAAGCCATTCAAGGCAATTCATCATAAGATGAACAATCTTATCACCTTTTTTAATGTCAAGTTTTAAAAGACCATTGGCAAATTTATTGGATTCTTTATAAAATTCTTCCCAGGTTATAGAGCGTCTTGTCCGGTCTCCAGGAGACCGCTCAATCAATGCTGTTTTATCCGTATACAATCTGCTGTTTCTTGCAAGAATTTCAGTAATAATCATTAAATCGCCCTGATAATCTATAAATAAAAAAATCCCACTGCGCAAATATAGAACACAGTGGGATTATATTCAATAAATAATATTATTATGCCTATTTCTCTTTATCAACTTCTTCAAAATCAGCATCCACAACATCATCATCCTGGGTTGCAGACTCTGCCTTAGGAGCGTCTCCTGCTGTCCCTTCCTGAGAAGCCTGCTGGTACATTACTTCTGCAAGTTTGTGGGAGGCTTCTGCAAGGGCATCGGTTTTTTGTTTTATGGCATCTTTATCATCAGTATCCTTTACCTGTTTCAATGCTTCAATGCCTTCTTCAATCTTTTTCTTTGTATCAGCATCAACTTTATCACCATGCTCTTTTAAAGTTTTTTCAGTCTGGCTGATCATGGCATCTGCAGTGTTCCTTGCATCTATAAGTTCTTTTTTTGCCTTGTCTTCTTCTGCATGAAGTTCAGCATCTTTTACCATCTTTTCAATTTCTTCATCGGAAAGACCGCTTGCCGCAGTAATACGGATAGATTGTTCTTTTCCTGTTGCCTTGTCCTTGGCAGAAACAGAAACAATTCCATTGGCATCAATATCAAAGGAAACCTCTATCTGAGGAACACCCCTTGGTGCCGGTGGAATATCTGAAAGCTCAAATTGACCAAGAGTTTTATTCCCATTTGCCATTTCTCTTTCACCCTGAAGAACATGGATTGACACTGCAGGTTGATTGTCTGCCGCAGTAGAAAAAGTCTGGCTTTTCTTGGTTGGTATTGTTGTATTCTTTTCAATTAATTTTGTCATAACACCACCAAGAGTCTCAATTCCAAGAGATAGAGGAGTTACGTCAAGTAAAAGAACGTCATTAACATCACCCTGGAGTACACCTGCCTGAATTGATGCGCCCATGGCAACAACTTCGTCAGGGTTTACACCTTTGTGGGGTTTTTTCCCGAAAATCTTTTCAACCCTTTCCTGAACAGCAGGCATACGTGTCATACCACCAACCAATACAACTTCGTTGATATCGCTATTGGACATTCCTGCTTCTTTCATGGCTGTGAGACATGGTTTTTCAAGATTATCAAGAAGGTCAGCAACTAAAGATTCAAGTTTAGCCCTTGTAAATTTAATATCAAGATGTTTTGGTCCAGAAGCATCTGCAGTAATAAACGGCAAATTAATACTTGTTTCAACAGAATTTGAAAGTTCCATCTTAGCTTTTTCAGCAGCTTCTTTTAACCGCTGGAGAGCCATTTTATCATTTCTTATATCAATGCCCTGATCTTTTTGAAATTCATCGGCAATATAATCAATGATTCTTAAATCAAAATCTTCTCCACCAAGGTGAGTGTCACCATTTGTAGCTTTTACTTCAAAGACTCCATCGCCAATCTCAAGGATTGATACATCAAAAGTACCACCACCTAAGTCAAATACTGCAATTTTTTCTTCACCTTTTTTATCTAGACCATAGGCAAGAGCCGCTGCAGTAGGCTCATTGATTATTCTTTTTACTTTCAGTCCTGCTATTTTACCTGCATCCTTGGTTGCCTGGCGCTGGCTGTCATTAAAATAGGCAGGTACTGTAATAACTGCTTCTTTTACTTCTTCTCCAAGGTATTCTTCAGCAGTTTTTTTAATATTAGACAAGATAAAAGAAGATATCTCAGCAGGGCTGTGCTGTTTCCCTTTAAGTACAATCCTTGTATCTCCATTAGCAGCTTCTTCTATTTTATAAGGAAGCACTTTTAAGTCATCCTGAACTATTTTTGATTTAAACTTTCTTCCAATCAGTCTTTTTACACCAAAGACAGTGCTTTCAGGGTTCGTAATAGCTTGTCTTTTAGCAGTTTGCCCAACCAGGCGCTCACCGCTTTCAGTCAGTGCAACAACAGAAGGAGTTGTCCTCCCGCCTTCAGCATTGGTTATAATCTTAGCTTCACCACCTGTTTCCATTACTGAAACACATGAATTTGTTGTTCCAAGGTCAATCCCTATTATTTTACTCATATTCCCCCCTCACAAATATATTTAAATTTTATTTAGTATTTTCTGTTAATTCTTCACTATTTTTTGTTTCTTTGCTCTTTTTTTTGGAAACTATTACCATGGACGGTCTTATAAGTCTTCCATGAAGAGTATAACCCTTTTGTAATTCCTTAATTATAGTATTATCAGGATGAGATTCAGATTCTTCCTGGGTCACTGCCTGATGGAATTTCGGATCAAAGATCTCTCCTTCAGATTTTAAAGGTTTTACTTCAAAGGACTCAAAAATCCTTAATATTTCTTTATGAGTCATCTTGACTCCATCAATAATACCTTTATCATCTTTATTTTGCTTGGCTGTATCAATTGCACGCTCAAGATTATCAACCACTGAAAGCAATTGTTTTAATAAAGTTTCATTGGCAAATCTTTTATAATCCTGTATTTCTTTAGCTGTTCGCTTTTTATAATTATCAAATTCAGCAGTAAGCCTTAAAGCACGATCTTTTTCAGCATCAATCAAAGCTTTGAGTTCGTGGGTTCCAAGCTCTTTTTCTTCCTGAATATCTTTGATCTTTTCCTTCTTATCTTCCATTTCCTGCTTAGATTCATCCTTTATTTTGTGCTCTTTTTTTGCCACATTGTTCTCCTAAAAATTCATATAATCAAACAAAATAATTTCCATTATGTGGTCAAAAATAAGACTAATTACGTGCATGTCAAGATATAAAGCATGGATTTGAAAAGAAAATTGAAAGTTTTGATAAAAAAATCCGACTGGAGGCTAAGTTGACAATATTGCATGACCGGGATCGATCCACGACATAGAATAAGTCACTTATCGCTGCTTCCTTCCGGACCTGACGAGGTTCATGATTTTCTATTACGCGGCGACCAATCAGAATATTTTAAGTCCCCCCAGCCTTTATCCAGCCGGAACAATTCTTATACTCGGTTTTATTATTTTTTTCAAGAAATTTATTTTGTTAACTTGTTGAAATAATCGTAAGTTTATATTAAAATGATTGCATATCAAATAATCAAAAAAATTGATAAACAGAAATACTCTTGCTAAGCGCATTTTTTAATGATATTTTTAACTTAAATTTTATAGAGTACTTTTACAGGAGACAAAAATGAGTGAAATTATTAAAGATGGGGACAAAGCTACAATCAAACCAGGCATAGACATTGTTGCTTCCATGGCTGAAGATTTTAAAAACGAACTTCTATCTGCTATAAACGACTCCAAAGAAGATTTTACCATTGATTTAGCAGGGGTTGAAATGGTTGACTCCGTTGGGATAGGCGTAATAATCGCGGCTCATAATACTTTAAATCAATCTAATAGAAGTCTTAAGGTTATAAATGTAATTAAAGATGTTTATGGTCTTTTCACTACCATGAGACTTAATAGAAGATTTGATGTTGAAGGAGCTTAAATACAAACGAGGGAAAAAGATGCATATAAAAACCATTTTCTTATATGTATGCTTAGCTTGCTTTATTTTTTCATTCACTGCGTGTAATAATGATAATGATGAATATAAAGAAGTCAGCAAACTTATAGCCTCAAGAAGCTCAGCAAGATATAAAAAAGCAGCTAAGCTTAAAGAAAGAAAAACCAAAAAAGTGGTGCCTGAAAAAGTTAAAACTAAAAAGTCTGATGCTAATCAGGATAAAGCCATTGCTAAAAATCTAAAATCATCATCAAAAAAAAAATTTTCCACAGAGATTTTTTATGAAGAAGGAATTAAAATCATAGGGTCTGTTTCCAACAAAACTCTTGGGGTTGGGACTGCATATTTGAATAAAGATGGAAAAATTGTACAAATCAAGATAAAACGTAATTAGTCAACTTCTGATCCACCGGGAAGGTCTTCAAGATTACTAATAATATGTTTCTGTTGCTTTATTGTTTCCTGAAGCGCTGTTTTTGATGCCTCTATTTTTTTAATCTGGTCTTCCAATTCCTTATTTTTTTCCCTTGCATCATATAATGCATTTGTATCGTCTTCTCTTTGCCCCTCAAGAATTACATTTCGTTTTTTCATCTGATCAATCTTTGCTTTATATTGATCAACAATTTTCATAAATTTTTCAGTGGTCTTTTTTTCAGCAGATTTTGAAATTATATGAGTCATGGAAATATTAATAAATTCAGCAATCAAAGCTATAATGGTGACAAAGATGAGACCACTTGCCTGCATGAAATATAAAATACATACTATGATTATTGAGGTTAGGAAAACCATTTATTATTTATTCAGCAATATCAATTAGAGTACCAGTCATTTCATCTATAGCCCTAGCCATTTTTACATTTGCGTCAAATCCGTTTTGAGTAATAATCATGGATGAAAATTCTTCAGCAAGATCAACATTGGAAAGCTCTTCACCAGTAGGGGTTAAATAACCAGGAGTATCTATTCTTGTAAAATTAATCTTTACTCCCTGGTTATTATCTTGCTCCATAAGGAGGACTCGACCTTTCTTATATTCAACAGATTGACTATTTGCGATATTATTAGCAATGGAAGCCATTTTTGTTCCAAACGCCTTTATGGCAGATACAGTACTTCCTAATCCCTGAATAGACATAAGCACCTCCATTAATTATAATATGCTAATACTATATTTATACTCTTTAATATTATCGGTGTCAATTGAACAAAACTTGATACAGCAATTCTCGGTCAAAAATTATTTTAAAGATTAACAAGTGTAATATGGAGGAAGTGAGGCTTGGATATGCTTTTGCAGCTTAGGGTTTCACTTGAAACAGATGCGCTGCAAAAGCATATCCAAGCCTCACTTTACCCGATCTTATACCCTGAAAGACAATATGACATTGTTGTTTTA
>Ga0256845_1001705_pt1 | contig 17213 bp, 14 predicted proteins | sample RiftiametaG_FD_189101 | JGI IMG/M metagenome (GOLD analysis project Ga0256845, IMG submission 189101) | Tube worm associated microbial communities from hydrothermal vent at the East Pacific Rise, Pacific Ocean - Riftia | ecosystem: Host-associated > Annelida > Integument > Unclassified ...
CGCTCTCGCTATCACTCAAGTTGCTCTCCGTGCTTCCGCTCGGGACGCTCTCGCTATCACTCAAGTTGCTCTCCGTGCTTCCGCTCGGGACGCTCTCGCCATCACTCAAGTTGCTCTCCGTGCTTCCGCTCTCGCTATCACTCAAGTTGCTCTCCGTGCTTCCGCTCGGGACGCTCTCGCTATCACTCAAGTTGCTTTTATCCTTCAATCGGCATACTTTCCATCTCGTCCGTGAGGCGCTACTACTCAATGTCTATTCTCGGACAAGCTCCTGAAACTTAAGCTGGAATACAAAAAGAGAACGCGCCACAATATCCCGGAAAGAAGCTGCGGTCAAGTAGCGCAACCGGGCATGAAACAGTTTTACAATTCTACTCCCAGCATATATCAGAGTTTGTTATCACTGCCTTCCATGGTCCATCGGGAACGCTGTCCGGTTCCACGAATCTCCAGCCGACATGGTCTAGACCCGAAAGACCGAGATAGTCCCGCACAGCCGGAGACACATCGAGACCGGCACCGTCGTTTACAGAATTCGCAGGAGAAGCATTCCCGAAAACATATGGGAAGTCATCTTCGCCGTAAGGACCAGCATCTTCCCACTGTGCAAAGGCGGTTTTACCGTTCCATTCAATCATTATCCACCTGTTTTTGCACATAGACTCAAGCGGTTCCCACGCAGATTCACCTGCCCAGTACACAACATCAAATGCAGAGTCTTTTCTGTTCCCGTCATCATCAAAATCACTGTAGGGCAGCGCAAAGTAAAACGGGTTTTCGAGAGGTGTAAACTCTGCAGGGAAATATCCGTTTCTGTTGTCGGGGTCATCAATGCCGCCGTAGTGGTCAATCCAGCTGTCATCCCATGTACTCTGCAGGTTGGGAATGTAACCGTTCTCTTCGTTCCCCTCTTCACCAATCCAGAATACAGTTACAGAGATGTCTTCGTGAACGATACAACCGTTATCTCCGGATGGTCCTGTAGCTCCGCTGTTTCCGCATGCGGACAACATCAACACAACGGCAGTTGCGGTTATTGTGGCTACAAAAAGTTTGAAACAAATACCCCCATATTCCGACTGGATTCAATTACAGTTCCAGACAAGTATAATCCATATGTCACTGAAGGTAACAGGGAGAGGGGTACTGAATGAAAATGATTGCTGTTTGCGGGCTGGACTGTGCTTCATGTCCGGCAAGGCTGGCGCACTTAAACGATGACGATGTTCTCAGGAAGAAAACTGCAGCGGAATGGTCTGCTCTTTTCGGGGCGGATATTAAGCCGGAAGACATGAACTGTACCGGATGTACGGAGGAGGGAATCAAGTTTCCCCATTGCGAGAACACCTGTTTCATGAGAAAGTGCGCCATGGAAAAGGAGCTTGATAACTGTGCTTCGTGCACTGACTTCCCGTGTAATCAGTTGTCAGAGCTTTTTACGCATGCTCCGGAAGCAGAGGAGAATCTCAGGTCTTTTCGCATTTGACTTGACAATTTCAGTTTTGCTACAATAATGCTACTATGAATTTACTACTTCTTTTGGCGGCGTTGTGTAGTATTTCGGTTGAAAAAACTGATTGTGCTCCTGTGATCGACGGAATGATAAGCGATCAGTGCTGGCAGGAATCAGTTTCGTTCGGCGGGGAGTTTACAGCTTTCCGTCCAAGAACCGACGTTCCTCTCTCTCAGTTGACGGACATCAAAATTACCTACGATAACCAGAACTTGTATGTCTGCGCTTTTATGCATGACGACGATCCATCCAGAATAATACATCAAGTTGGTGCAAGGGATGATGACCTGCCTGTAGACAGGTTCTATGTCTTTCTCGATACATTTGGTGATGATGCCAACTGTTTTGCTTTTGTAGTTACAGTTGACGGTGTTCAGCTCGACTTCAGAGTAACTGAAGTCGCAGGGTACGATATGAACTGGGATGCAGTATGGAGTTCGGCAGCGGCGATGTGTGATTCCGGATGGACTGCAGAAATAGCTATTCCGTTTTCTGTTCTCAGGTACTCATCAGAGGAAGAACAGACCTGGGGTGTTAACTTTGCCAGAAGAATTTCCTACAGCAACGAAGCGGGGTATCTTTTCAGGATGAAAGAACGGGGAAGCATAGATGTTTCCTGTTTTACTGATCTTACCGGTCTGTGCAATCTTCCGGCGAAGCACAGGGTGGAGATTCGCCCATTTGCCGCCGGGCGCCTGCAGTTCACCGGAGGGGAAGACTTGTTCGACAGTTCGTGGGGGAGTGCCGGGGTAGACCTGAAAGTGCCCATTACCATGCAGGCAGTGCTCGATCTTACTGTTCTGCCCGATTTCGGTCAAATAGAATCGGATGCCGACCAGGGCAATATTTCGCACTGGGCTCCATGGCTTCGAGAGAAAAGACCTTTCTTCATGGAGGGCACAGAGATTTTCGAAATGCCCTTCAACATGTTTTACTCTAGAAGCATTGGATCGGTAGCCAGGAACAGAGAATTGATTCCAATCCTGGGAGGGGCCAAGGTTACAGGCACATCTGGTAAGCTTCGTTACGGTTTTCTGGAAGTTGTTACAGACAGAGTCTGGCAGGGCGATTCTGTTCTGGTTGAACCTTCAACTTCCTACGGAATTGGTTCTCTGCTTGAGGAATTCAGTCCCGGTAACTGGATGAAGGTTTCTGCAACCAGCGTAGATGCTCCAGGTCAGGGTGGCGGCGAGTATGTGTTCGGACGATCTGCGGCTTTCAGCGGAATGGCAACCGTAAAGGAATATTTTGAGTTTGAGGGAGAACTTGGTTTTACATGGAACAGATTTCAGGAAGAGTCTGAAAATGCTGCTTTCCGTGTTGAAGCCGGATACAACAGGGAATACTACAATGTGGGCATTTCAGCGCGTAAGTCAGGCGACAATTTCAATCCTTCGTTTATGGGTTACATGCAGGGCAACGGAGTTACCTCGTATTCGTTCCATACAAATATATCCCGCGATTTTGATTCAGGCTTCATGAACGGTGTGTGGCTGGGGCTGGCTTCCAGCTACAGTGTGGATTCGTCCCGCAGAAACGCTGGAAGCGGAGCTAATATGTGGCTTGGAGGATCTACTGTAAGCAGGTATCACATGAACTGCTGGGCCAATTACACGGATCGTTCGTTTGACAGATACGAGGGGCCAGAAGGAAGATGGTACAATGGGGGTTTTTCCGGCGGAGTTTCCGTGTCTACCGATTTCAGAAAACCTGTAGCATGCTGGGTAAGTGCCAATCGCAATGTTTATCTCGATTCATGGACGAGAATGTTTTCCACAGGGCTTACCATAAAGCCTGCACCGGCTCTATCTTTCGAAGTTCGGCCATCCATGCGAATACAGAAACCGGCGACAAGTTTTAACTGGCAGGAGCGTGTGTGGGAGAGAGCTTCTTCCAACTGGAAATCTCTCAGGGTTTCGGCTTCCTATATGATAACACCGCTGATGAGAATCAGGCTCAACGGACAGATGTCGCGATTTGAGAGAATATGGGATACTGAAGCTTCGTCAGGTGTAAGTGATAACATCTGGGTTAATCTCCTGTACAGCTGGGAATACCTTCCAGGCAGCTGGTTCCATTTTCTCGTAGGTGAAGTCAGTGAAAATGAAGAAGATCCGGAGTTTACAGTTTATGCAAAGGTTTCCCGGTTCTTCTAATCCCCAGGTGAAACAGCCTTAGCCTGTCAGTATTGCCCCTTTTCCTGTTCTTCCGTCTACCACAATTTTCATGGGTTTATTTGAGGATACATGTCGAATGTATTGTGTCTCATAAACTGTCTTCATGGTTTCCAAACGATTCCAGTTGATGATTGAACCTCTTCTGTTGTATGGCACAGTGAAGTAAACCACCCCAAGCGAAGTCATATTCTGAAAGAAATGAGAACCCTGCGAAGGATCAATATTCATGTTTTTCTGGCCAGCTTCAACGATTACCTTTGCTCCACTGATCTGATTCCACGTTACTGGAATACCCAGCCAGGGGTCAGATGATCCCCACCTTCCAGGGCCAATAAGAATAAAATTTCTGCCTGCGTCACTCAGTGTTTTGTTTACAGCTTCAACTTCCTCAGCTACTTCCTTGGTTTTTGCTGCTGTGAAACTGTCAGGTTTTATGTAAACCACATCTGTGATGTTTCTTATGCTGCCGTTACCCAGAGCGGTATCTGTTGTGCACAGCAGGTTGTCATCGTTAAGAGCTTCCAGATCAATGTTTACAAGATCGTTGTTTACAACCATTGGTCTGATCTGAAGAAGACTGAAACGGGCAGGCAGAGCCCGCTTTCTGCCAAGAGTTACAGCAAATTCAATCTCCACTGAACAGCCCATTGCTTTTTCTCCCATCTTCAGAAGAAAGTTGCTTATGTCAGCAAGCGGGAACACTTTGTTTTTCAGTATGTGTGCAAAGCTTACAACCCTTGGACCAGGTGTTGTGATACCGTCCATTACCCTGTCGTTGGGTACATCGTAAGTTGAACCCAGAAACTCTAGGGTTCCGTCTTTTTCAGAAGTTGCAAGATTCCGGGATGTTACGAACTGGTCTTCTTCAAGTTTTGAACCCCATGAATTTTTGTCCAGTTGAACGGAATAGAACTGTTTCTGGGAATTGTTCATCATGTCTTTTATCGTACCGAACTGCGGGAATACCCTTGGAAAGTCTGGTGTAAACCTGAGAGACACTCCTCCGTCTACAATGGTTTTTCCCAGACCAAGGGCAACATTCACAACACCATCTTCAGGCTTTGCTGAACCCACAGGGTAGAAATTGTAAGATCTGCCAACACCGGAGAAATGCGGGTAGAACAGATTTTCGTATTGTCTGCCTGCCACTGGCTGAAGAAGCACCGCCATTTTTTCTTCTTCAACTCGGTGGCCGGTTGCCTTGATGTAAGATTTGGCGGACTGTATAAATGTTGAAGCGTAAACAAATTTTATTGCACTGGAGAGTTGCTTGAATCTTACAGTCAGGTTCCTAGAATTGTTTGGAAGCATCTTGGTGGCGTAAATTCCGGCAAACGGCTGGTATATAGCATCTTCCAGCAGGCTTGATGAGCGAACAGCCAGTGGTGTTGTAACAGTTTTAACGTAGTCTCTCAGGTCTCCAAGAATAGTGGGTGGAAGCGAAGCTTTCTGGAAGGTTCTGTGTATTCGATTGTCGTTATCACATTCAATGGCAAAACGATGAAGTTTGTTCATCTTCATAAACTCGTCAAAAAACTCCGTAGTTATTGTCAAAGTACTGGGAATTGAAACGGTTACTTTTTTAAATGTGTTTTCTTCGAGGTTGGCTGCCAGAACTCTGTCTACAAATGCAAGCCCCCTGCCCTTGCCTCCCATGGAGCCACTGCCCAGGCGACTGAAAACAATATCCTCCTCGTGGAAGGATCTACTGTAGGGAACCACATAGCCTCTCCGCTGATCGGAATTCCATGATTTTACTGCATTGACAAGAGACAGTTTGACCTCTTCGGCAGAGCAATCTTCCCTGATGCACTCTGCCATGTTCTCCGCCAGTTCCAGTTCTGTTTGAATCTTCACCCACCGGGACAGCTGCCCTGAAAGCCAGACTCTCCTGATTGACTCAGCCGGAAGCTTGTCTAGTATTATGCTCAATTCTCTGATGCCTGATATCTTCCTCAGAGTTTTGCCCTTTTCGTTTCTAAAGTGAAGGTCACCAAAGTCGAGGATATTCACCAGAGCTTTGCCGAAGTCTGCCACAAGAGTAGGTGACTGCTTGCTGAGATAGCCAACGCCAAGGCTTTCAGCGATAACCTCTCCATCAGATTCACTGGTCTGCAGAATGATTGGAACAAGGGGATTTTTTGCCCGTATCTTTTCAATGAGATGTACCCCGGCGTTGTTTCTGTGGATACCTTCCTGGTGGAATCTCATATCTGTAACCACTCCGACAAGTGAGTTGCTGAAGTTGTTTAGAATTTCTTCTGCTTCTTCCATACTAACTGCAAGAAGAACCTTTGTTCTTGCTTTACACTTCAGCTTCCGCATGGTTTGCGATTTCATCTGTTCCAGTATTCTGTGGGATTTCAGACGGATTTCCCGCATTCCCTGGTGAAGGTATTTCGAGTAGAAGAGAACATCATCCTCTACAAGCAGAACACATGGAACACCCATTTCTCCACAATCGTGGGCAGCATTTTCGGTGTCTTCAGTAAGTTGAATTATTCCCTGAATAATCTCGCCTGAACCCATCCAGTTAAAAAGTCTGTAGGGTTTGTTTTCCAGGCTGTTGATTCTTCCAAGTTCTTCTCTGTTGTGGGTTAGTACTGCAACAGCCAGGTCGGGCTGAATACCATGAACCTTCTCTGCGAAATGGCTGAACGTGATACACTCACCGGTAGACATGCATATCACCAGTTCAAAGTGCATTCCAGATTTGTCTTCCAGCATGGCCAGTGCCTCGGTAGCGTTTGAAACCTGGGTAATGACAGGTGCTTTCCCGGAATAACCGGCAAGACAGGACGCATCAAGAATGTCTTCCAGCATTCCGTCTTCATCAACGTTATAGAAATCGTAGAGACTGCACAGCAGCATTACATTCTGTATTCTGAACTTTCCCAGGTCTTTTAAAAGAAATTCTGTGCGGCGTAACTGAAGCTGTCCACTCAATTTATCAGGAGAGAACACTGTCTGCTGCTACCTCCGGCGTTTTCCCTGCTGTAACAGGGATTGACTGCTGTGAAAAGCTGAAAGACTATGGATGGTATATATGCCATGGGTCAAGTACATATTTGCACCTGTATACCTATTGACAGAAGCAAGGTTCCGGCAGTAGTCTACCCTAATCCGTGTGGGAAATCACGCGGAATTCAGTTTTCTATTGTTCACCAAAGCTCTTGAAAAGGAGAGTGAGAATGCTTGAGGAACTTTACCAGAGTGTAAAAGAGAAGAACCCTGCTCAGCCGGAATTTCATCAGGCTGTTGAAGAGGTTCTTGAATCTCTCGAACCGGTAATTGAGAAACATCCTGAGTACAGAAGTGCGAAGATACTGGAAAGACTTGTTGAGCCAGAGCGCCTCATTATGTTCCGTGTTCCATGGCTTGATGACAAGGGTGAAATTCAGGTCAACCGCGGATACCGCATTGAGATGAACAGTGCAATCGGACCCTACAAGGGCGGTCTTCGTTTTCATCCTTCGGTGAACCTTGGCATTCTTAAGTTTCTCGCTTTCGAACAGGTGTTCAAAAATGCTCTTACAACCATCCCTATGGGTGGCGGTAAGGGTGGAGCCGATTTTGATCCCAAGGGCAAGTCCGACATGGAAGTAATGAAGTTCTGTCAGTCTTTTATGAGTGAGCTTTTCCGTCATATCGGCCCAAACACCGATGTACCTGCCGGTGATATCGGTGTTGGTGGAAGAGAGATCGGTTTCATGTTCGGTCAGTACAAAAAGCTTCGTAATGAATGGGCCGGAGTTCTCACTGGAAAAGCACTTCAGTACGGTGGAAGCCTTATCAGACCTGAAGCTACAGGTTACGGCGCCGTTTATTTTGGTGAAGAAATGCTTAAGACCAGAGGCGACAGCTATGCCGGCAAGATCTGCCTTGTTTCAGGATCAGGTAATGTTGCTCAGTACACCACAGAGAAAATCAACCTTCTCGGTGGAAAAGTTGTTACTCTTTCCGACTCAAGCGGTTACATCTACGACGAGGCCGGTATTGATGCCGACAAGCTTGCATTCGTTATGGAGCTTAAGAATGTTCGCAGAGGTCGCATAAGCGAATACGCAGAGAAGTACCCGGGAGCTGTTTACACACCAAGAGACAACGCTCTCGATTACAACCCGCTGTGGGCCCACAAGGCAGACTGTGCCTTCCCCAGTGCCACTCAGAATGAGATCAGTGCCAAAGATGCTCAGACAATGGTCAACAATGGAATTATTCTTGTTTCCGAAGGTGCAAATATGCCCACAGTTCCAGAGGGTGTTAACATTTTCGTCGAGAACAAGGTTCTCTACGGACCAGGCAAAGCTGCCAATGCTGGTGGCGTAGCCACTTCTGGTCTCGAGATGGCACAGAACGCTATCTTCTCAAGCTGGTCCCGCGAGGAAGTAGACACCAAACTTCATAACATCATGATCAGCATCCACAAGCAGGCTTACGATGCCGCAGAGTTCTACGGCCAGCCTGGTAACTACGTTCTCGGTGCCAACGCCGCCGGTTTCCGCAAGGTTGCCGATGCTATGATGGCCCAGGGCGTAGTGTAGTCTAAAAACAGGTTAATACAGAGGAATCCCCTGCTTTCCGGCGGGGGATTCCTTCAAATGATTCTTCAGTTCATGTAGGCAACGGCTTGATCTGTCTCTCCGTTCAGTATCACAGATAAAGAGGAGTCTGCTGCAATATCTGAAACTCTTATCACCCTGATTATCTTCGCAAATGATTCTGTGCCTTGTACAAAGCCAGTGAGAAGGTTTTTCTGTTTTGTTAACAGGTCTTCCCTGAAAACAACATCTTTGTCATCAGGGTACAGGGGCAGATATTTAATGTCTGCTTCTACAAGATCCTGGAAGAAATGTGTACCGAATGAAAGATCCGGTACCTGCCCCTTTTTCATCTTTGCGACTTCTATGAGCATGGCTGTGTTGTTAATATCGCTGTAACCAACATGCACTCCCAGCTTGATGTCTCCTTTGCTGCCCCACCTTCCAGGACCGATAAGAATGAACTTTTTCTGGGGAAGGGTGGCGTTGAGTTTACCTATAATGTGCCCAACCTCCAGAAGCTTTTCCCGGCCTTCTATTGTGTCGTATTCAGCTCCGTTGACGTACACCATGTATTCAATGTTGTGGCATGCTCCAGACATAATGTATTTGTTTGCAGTGAACACAATTTTGTCTGTGTCTATATTCGAGGGAATTGTAATGTCAGCTTTATCTCTTCCAACGCTTTGTGGTCTGCACTGAAGCAGGTACGGAGTATGGATATCCCGTCCGTAGGCGAATTCAATATCCACAGGCAGTCCCATCTCGTCCTCAAGTATATTCAGAACCGTCTTGAAGAAAAGGGGAACCGGGCTTCTTTCCAGAAGGTTGTGGAAGGTCAGGATAGTTTCCTTCTTTTGAATGTTAAGCATTGAACCTGGTGAGAGCTGAATGTGCCCTTCCTCGTACAGTGAAACCAGGTAGGGCAGGCATGGAATACTAGCACCGTATTCTCTGATAATCTTTTCAGCACTTACAGTTTCAAGGCATCCCTTTTCCAGGTTAACAACGTCCATCTCCTTCTGTGAGTAGCGTATCAGCTCTTCTGTTGTTACATTGATACGCAGCTTTGGTTGCCCCGGGCTCATAAGAACCGGAAAATCCTGCCCTGTTCTGTCAACTGCCCTGGTGCCCAGACCGGCAACAATTCGCACTATTCCGTCTTCAGCTTTTATTCTTGGCGACCACCTGTAGTCATTTCTGCTGAAAGCTACTCCTGCAAATGGCGGGAAGTAGTATTTACCTATTCTGCTTCCAACAACCTCCTGAATAAGAATACCCATCTCTTCATTGAAATCAAGAAGCCCCCGCTCCCGTCGATACTCAATTGGATCCGGGCCGAAAATGCTTGCGTATATCTCAAGAACTGCGTCTACAAGTGCATCAAGTCTCTGCTGCCTCGTTCCCTGATTGGCTACAAAAAGGCTTTTGTACTTGCCGGCAAACGCAGCCCCGGTGCTGTCTTCAAGAAGGCTGGACGATCTGACGATTATGGGAGTTGTTCCAAAGTAGTCAAGTGCGTGTTCAAGACCAGCAAGAACGCTGTATGGCATAATAGAATGCTTGAATACCTGTTCAAGAAGATGATACTCCTGCTTTATCTCTTCCTGACGGGCATACTTAATTGCCATCATTTCTTCCAGGGCGTTGTGGCTGATGAATTCCAGAACAGCGTCAGATGCGATGAACCATGTTTTAGGAACTCTGAGATTTCTAAGGACGGTGTGTGATTTCTTGTAGGTGTTAAGTATCATTTCAGCTCTGAACAAACCTGCAGCTTTTCCGCCAACTTTACCATTCCCGTTGTAAGGCCCGATTGTGTGACTGATGATGTTGGCAAAATCACTTATACACACATGCTTGCGAATGGTGTTTATGTAGTTAAGGTCATCGGTGAAAACTCTTCTGGTTAAGCCTACTGTTATGTTTTCCCGGTCTCGGGCCTCCATTTTTTTACTCTGCTTTGGAAGCATTTCATACTTGTCAAGTGCTTCCCTGAGCTGGCCGAGAGGCACATCTCTGCGGCCGGCAGTGGTAGACAGAAACCGTATCTTTTCATGACGAATCCATCTGTGAAGAGCAAGAGTTATTTCTTCAGGGGAAAGAACCTCCTCGGCTACCCTGAATACCTGTGTTGTTATTTCCTCAAGTATTTTGTAATCCATTCTCGGAGCAGGCTGGTTTTCACCGTAATTGCCTTCTGCGCCAGAGGCATCTACTTGTTTTGGAAGCAGTTGTTCCATTATTTCAGAAATCTTTACAACTTTCCTTCTGAACAGGTAGTTCAGCATTTTTCTGCTGAGACGGCTCAGTAGTTCCGGATCGGTTTCATTGAGAAGTCTCAGAATTATTTTCCATTCCGGCTTGTTCGCGGAAACTGTTTTGTCACTGCTCTGTGGTGTCACTGGTTTCACCTTTTTCTGTTCAGGGTGCTTGTCAGGTTTTATCCTACTTGCCGGAAAGATATAAAAAAAGGACCGGGGTTTTCACCCCGATCCTTACTTAAATTCCGAAACTACACCAGACCGCGGAGTCTCGCTGCATTTGCCACACGGTCAATGGCAATCATGTAGGCAGCATCACGCATGTAAAGAGACTGGTTCTCGGCAAGATCGGCAACAGCATGGAATGCAGTTGTCATTTTAGTATCGAGTTTCGAAAGAACCTCGTCTTTTTCCCAGTAGTAGTTCATGTTGTTCTGTACCTGTTCGAAATAGGAGCATGTTACTCCGCCGGCGTTGCACAGGAAATCGGGAATGTTGAAGATTCCTCTTTCTTTCAGCACAACATCGGCCTCAGGTGTTGTAGGGCCGTTAGCACCTTCGGCAACAACCTTTACCCGTGGATGAATTCTGCCAACAGTATCGGCATTGATCTGGTTTTCAAGAGCGCCCGGAAGAAGAACGTCAGCTTCAGTATCGATCCATGCATCACCAGGAAGCTGTTCGTAACCTGCTTCAATGGCTTTTCCGGCATCAAGCGTACCGAAACGGTCAGTTATGCTCATTACAAACTTAAGATCAATTCCATCCATTTTGCGGTAGGTGTAAGCTTTCATGTCTTTCTGATCCCAGCACGAAACGCACAGAACTTTTCCGCCGTACTGAATGAATAGGTCAGCTGCATACTGTGTTACATTGCCAAAGCCCTGACAGGCCATTGTAGCACCTTTAATGTCAATACCAAGACGCTTAAGAGCTTCTCTGACAGTATAGATAGCTCCATACCCGGTAGCTTCTGTTCTTCCAAGAGAACCACCGCTGCCAACTGGTTTTCCAGTAATAACGCCTGGGTATTTGCCGCCTTTAAGGGTTTCATATTCATCCATCATCCACAGCATGTGTTGTGGTGTTGTCATAACATCAGGGGCGGGGATGTCCTGAACAGGACCGATGTTTCTCCAGATATTACGAACCCATCCGCGACATATCTGTTCCTGCTCACGCATTGAAAGCTCGTGAGGATCACAGATAACGCCACCTTTTCCTCCTCCGAGGGGAATATCCACAACAGCGCACTTCCATGTCATCCATGTGGCAAGAGCCTTTACAGTGCTTATGGTTTCATCGGGGTGAAAGCGGATGCCGCCCTTGCAGGGGCCTCGAACATCGCTGTGCTGTACTCTGAAACCGCGGAAAACCTGAACTGATCCGTCATCCATGTGTACGGGAATGGTGAAGTGGTACTCTCTCATTGGTTCACGGAGAAAGGCTCTTACACCAGCTTCAAGATCAAGTGTTTCAGCAATCTGATCAAATTGATCCTGAGCCATTTTGAAAGCATCGAAACCTTTGGACATCTCTGACCTCCTACCGGCGGGAAGCCGGTAAAAAAAAAGAAGACCTGCTTCTTTTGGTGTTAAAGTGGTCGGCACTGTACAGCCGACTCGGCGGTAATATATGCCTCCTGGGCACTAGGGAACAAACAGTGCCTTTGCGCTGGTCAGGACTGTTTTTTAAGGCAATGGTGAGCAAACGTAACATGTGTACTAGCAACAAAATATGATTAGTGCTATTCTCCAGTCAGCAATAACATACCAATGTGGTATTGTGAATGAAATTTGCGGTTTTGCGACCCTTGACCGTAATTGATGATTGTTGTACACTAGTGATAGTACAAACTATCACAAAAAGCATGAATGGAGACTACAGTGATTGCCGTTAAGGTTTCGGAGAAATCCATACGGAGGCTGAGCCACTATGCCCGCTGTCTCAGGTTGGCAAAAAAAAGAGGTGAATCAATAATTACATCTCAGCAGATGGCTGCAAACTGCGGGATTTCGTCAGCCGCCGTTCGCAGAGATCTGTCAATTTACGGGGAATTTGGAAAACAGGGCTCTGGTTACAATGTGGATGACTTGCTGATAAACATAGAGAACATTCTTGGCATAACTGATCCGCCATCTGTGATCATTGTCGGTGCCGGCAGTATTGGTTGTGGCTTGATTGCATCCGGTCTTGCCGGAACAGGAGGATACACCTACAGTGCCATATTTGATAACGATCCATCGGTAATAGGAAAGAAATGCGGTGGCGGGATCGTACAATCCGTAGAGGAAATATCTGACTATCTGCAGAAAGAAAATGAGGTTATCGCAGTAATTGCGGTATCAGAAGGATCAGGGCAGGCGGCTCTTGAAAAGCTAGTTGATGCCGGTTGCAAGGCGATCCTGAGTTTCGCTCTTGAGCCTCTGCAGGCACCTGACGATGTGGAAATTAAATATGTTGAGGTTTCAACTGAACTCGATGTTCTTACCCATTCCATGAGAAGGAAGGAGCGTATGTAACGATGAGAAGAGCACCCGCTGTTGCTTCCACTTCGGTGATCCTGTTGGGTATCTGGCTGAGTCTTACACTCAGTACTGATATTCAGGAGATTGTGCTTGGTGTGGTGGTAAGTGTTCTCGCGGCTATCGCCACAAACGGAGCACTTACCGGAAATCTTCTTCCTCTTCTTAAACCAGGAAAGAGCATTGCTGTTGTTGGCTATGTCTTCTACTTTCTCGGCCAGATGATAAAAGCCAATATAGATGTACTGTTCAGAGTATTCCGGCCAGTCATTCCTCTTAACCCGGGTATAGTAAAAGTAAATCTGAATTTGAAAAGTGAAAGAGCCAGGGTAATCGTTGCAAACTCAATTACTTTAACACCGGGAACCATAACCATAGACATTACAGGGAACCACATTTTCGTTCACTGGATCTTTCTTCCAGATGGAGATGTTCATGCGGAAACTCAGTCGATGGTTGACGGCTTTGCAGAAAGATTGGAGAAAATCTTTGAGTAACACATTCATGATTATTCTTTTTGCGCTTATCGGTGGAGGGCTGTTTCTGGCATTTCTTCGCCTGATTCTTGGCACAAAAGCAACTGACAGAGCTGTTGCTCTTGATACAACAACTCTGATTACCACTGTGTTCTTAACTCTTGTGGCTTTCCTTCAGGGGCGCTCAATGCTTCTTGATGTTGCCCTTGTCTACTCCGTACTGTCTTTCCTCGGTGTTCTGGCTGTTGCAAGATATCTGGACGGGGGGCTGAAATGAGCTTCACTTACATACTGGCCCATGTGCTCACCGGGCTGGGTGCATTCTTTCTCTTTGCCAGTGGTGTCGGGGTATTCAGAATGCCGGATGTTTTCAACAAGATGCATGCCGGTACAAAGGCCACTACTCTGGGCTCTATTCTGTTTCTTTCAGGACTGGGTTTTTTTGAGCCTGCATGGCTGCCTAAACTTCTTCTGGTGGCGGTTTTCATCGTTCTTACAAACCCGGTATCCAGCCATGCTCTTGCAAGGGCAGCTCACAACGACCCATCAGAGAAGCCCGATAATCTGGTTATCGATGATCTTGAAGAGAGCAAGGGGGAAAACCAGTGAATATGTCTCTGTTTGCTGCAGCTTCCATCGGCACAGGCATAATGATGATCGTTGCCGCAGTTGCTGCTCTGATCGTTAAAAAGCTTATTTCAGCTATTATTATAGTGGGTTTTGTCAGCCTGTCTGCTTCCCTGCTTTTTCTTCTGATGGATGCACCGGATGTGGCAATTACTGAAGCCAGCATCGGCGCTGCCATATCCACGGTTATCTTCCTCTGGGGCAGAGGAAAGATCGGAGGGGAACAATGATACGCACCATTGTAGGGATGAGCATTGTTCTTGTTTTTTCTGCCATTCTTGTAACAGTTGTTGATGACTACACGGTTCCCTCTGCGCTCTCCGGGGTGGGAGAATCATACACTCAGACTGGAGTGGAGGATACCGGTTCAGTAAATCTTGTTACCGCTGTAGTAGTAGCCTACAGAGGTCTTGATACTCTGGGTGAAGTGGTGGTGCTTTTCAGCGCGTCCACTGCAGTTGTTCTTATTCTTACACTTATACCCATTGGGGCAGGGCCAACACCGCCAAGTACCATTGTGGCCTTCACTGCCGGTATTCTGCCATCGGCAATCATTCTGTTCGGCATCTACATCATTACCCACGGGCACCTAAGCCCGGGTGGAGGTTTTCCCGGCGGTGCGGTGGTTGCTTCGGCCTTTCTGCTGGTAATGCTGGGCAGTAACACTGTTCCCGGGAAATCCAAATTTCTTTCTTCCATTGAATCCCTTGCAGGTCTTACCTTCGGTCTGCTCGGGTTCTGGGGAGTGTTTGCCGCCGGGCAGTTCTTGAACAACCTTGTTCTTCCTGCAGGTTCTCCGGGAAAAATAGTATCAGCAGGTATCATTCCCCTTATCTCTTTGGCCATAGGAGCTAAAGTCGCAAGCGAGTTATCGGGAATATTCTCTTCCTACAGAAAAGCGGGAGGTGAGGAATGAGTGCAGAGTATCTGTTCTACTGGTCTATGGCCGCTACAGGCCTGGGGCTTGTTCTGATAGGTTTGTGGGGTGTTCTCACAAGAAAACATATACTCAGGATCGCTCTTGCATTTACACTTGCAGACACAGGGGTAAACCTGATTCTGGTATGGAGCGGTTTTCTTCCAGGCCGTTCTGCTCCCATCGTTGATTCTTCAGTGACACAGATGGTTGACCCTCTTCCACAGGCACTTGTACTTACATCCATAGTAATTGGTGTGGCTGTTGCCGCACTGTTCGTTGTGGTTGGTGTGCTGGCCTCGCGTAAATCCGGCTCTGCCGATATTCGACACATGAAGGAGCTGAAATGGTAAAAGCACTAGCTGTATTTCTGCCTCTTCTGGGAGCCTTTGTTAACGCCTGGCTTCCCGGGAAATACCCGAAAGCGTCGCGGTTTGTAAGCTACATAATTCTCTCTGCAGGTCTGGCCTTTGTTGCAATGCTCTCTGTGCAGCTGGGAGCCTGGAACCTGGAAGATCTGTCAAATTCCGTAATACTTCATTCCGGCGTCGGTGTTCCTCCTCTCAGCATCAATCTAGAGATTACCGCCGGTGGAACGCTGGCTGCCATTGCAATGTACCTGGCAGCTATTTTCTCCCTTCACCGTTTCGCACTGCACACACCCAAAAGTCAGCCTCTGATTCTTGCAATGCTTACGGCTTCACTGGGTCTGCTGTTTGCTACAGATATTTTTAATTCCTTTGTATTCCTCGAAATAGGATCAATTGCAACAATCGGTCTTACTGCAGCTTCCAGATGCGGAAGCCGCTGGGAGGCGGCAATAAAGGTTGCACTGGTTTCAGGGTTGGTTACAATTCTGTACCTTCTGGCTGTAGCTGTTCTGTACCGATCTACAGGCATGCTTACGCTGCAGGCTTTGAGCACTCTTACAGGCGGCTCTGCGGTTCTTGTATCAATCCTGTTGTTAACAGTGATAGTTACCGAGCTGAAAGCCTTCCCGCTTGCCGGGTGGGGTCTTGATTTTTATCAGGGAGCAAGCTCAAATGTTACCGGTCTGTACAGTGCAACATGGAGCCTTGCCGTTCTTATGTGGGCTGCAAAGGTTCTGCCGCTTCTTCCAATTGGAAACCCGATCATATACGCCTGGATCGGCGCAGGCGGGCTTGTTCTCAGCCAGCTTGCCGGTCTCCGGGCTGGTAGTGCCGGCAGAATTATGGGTTACTCCACTTCTGCTTATGCATCTCTTTTGCTTGTTGCTGCAGGAACAACCACCGGTGCTTTCTACACGCAGACCGTTCTGATTCTCATGGTATTTTCCTCACTGGCAAAATTCAGCCTGTTCATGCTTGGAAACCCATGGAAAAACCAGAGATGGAGCGGTTACGGAACTATCCTGATGCTTGTTCCTGTACTGCTTCTGGCAGGGATTCCGCCATTTCCGGTTTTCTGGGCGAAATTCGCTTTCCTCAAATACCTTGCTTCCAACTATTCAGTGATTTTCTATGTTGTACTGGCAGGCTTGTTCCTGGAAGCTGTATACCTGTTCCGGTTCTGGGCTGACAGGTCGGAAAATATCAGACTGAAACCCTTTTCAAAGCCGTCTGCCACAGCAGGGGGGCTTGTGATTCTGGTTGCAGCAATCTGGATAACAAGGCTGTTCTGGCCTCAACTTGACTTCTCCGGGTCTGTAGTAACTTCATCGACCCTGCGGAATATTTTTCATGTTCTGTTCGGCGCGGGAACTCTGCTGTGTCTTCCCGGTGTGTTCAAACGGATCGGCAGAGAGAGAAACTACTGGTTCTGGCTGCTTATATCCGGTGCTTCTCTTACTCTGCTCCCTGCAGCAGGCAACGGAATTACCTTCTACATTCTGTGGGAGATTTCCGCCTTTGCCGCAGTTGTTGGTGTTAGCAGAGGTTCAGGAGCCAGAAACGGAGCTTTCTGGTACGCGGTGTTCGCTTCTTTATCCGGGTATTTGCTGCTTGCAGGTATTTTGCTTTCAAAGGGAAGTTTTGCAGCAGCAGGATTGCCTGCGCTGCTTATGACAATTGCAGCTCTGCTAAAACTGGGGCAGTTTGGAGCACACCTCTGGAATGTACGCACCTATCCTGCTGCTCCGGGAACCATGCCTGCATACCTTTCCGGAACTTCGTCAAAGGCTGCCGTGCTGCTGC
>Ga0256845_1001706_pt1 | contig 17192 bp, 17 predicted proteins | sample RiftiametaG_FD_189101 | JGI IMG/M metagenome (GOLD analysis project Ga0256845, IMG submission 189101) | Tube worm associated microbial communities from hydrothermal vent at the East Pacific Rise, Pacific Ocean - Riftia | ecosystem: Host-associated > Annelida > Integument > Unclassified ...
TTACCAATATTATAAAATTTGATTTAAAAATCCTTGATTTTACAGAAATAAAAAAAATCATGGGAAAACTAAAAAAAAAATTTTCCATTGAATTCCTTGCAGAAAAAGTAGAAACCATTAAAGAGTTTGAAATTTCTAAAAACCTTGGTTTTTCATATTTTCAGGGATATTTTTTTGAAAAACCTGAAATCATTCAAAACAAAATAATCCCGGCTTCCCAGAAAAACATTATGAATCTGGTTGTCGAGGCCACAAAGAAAAAAATGAACTTTGAAAAATTACAAACCATGATTAAGATGGATATTGGTCTTTCTCTGAGGCTTTTAAAACTTATAAATTCAGCATATTATAGACGCGCCCATAAAATAAATACAATAAAAGATGCAATAGTTGCTCTTGGCGAGAACAGAATTATTCGTTTTATTATGATGGCAGCTGCAATTGAATTATCAAAAAACAAGCCTGACGAGCTTATCAAAATATCAATACTCCGCGCAAGAATGGCAGAGATGACAGGACCTATGTTAAAATCAAAATTTTCAGCAAATGAACTTTTTACAATGGGGCTTTTTTCCAATGCAGATGCAATGTTAGGCATAACAATGGATAATCTATTAAAAGAAATGCCTTTTACAGATAGGATAAAATCAGGACTTTTGCAAAAAGATAATGATTTTAATTGTATTATAGATATAATTTCATATTTTGAAAAAGTTGATTGGATTAATAGAAAAAATTGCTGCAAAAATTATAATATCACTGAACTTGCCATGCAGAATATTTATATCGATGCTCTTAAAACAGCTGATTCTTTTTTTAATCAAATAGCCTGACTCCTGATTTAAACAAAAATATTCTTGACACAGCCTTTTTTTTGCTTATTCTTACAACCATATAATAATAATTTTAACCATGGTTATATTTTTAGAGGATAAAATGGATAATATAAATACCGACGCAATTGAAAGTGAAAAAAAAGCCTTAGCAGAAACAGGATATGGACAGGCAGCAATTAAATATTTTGTTGAAAAACAATACATGGGTGATCTTCCCGATGCTGACCATATATCAGAGATGGTAGGTACATGCGGTGATACCATGAAAATATACCTTAAACTTGCTGGTGAAACAATATCAGATATCAGATATCAAGTTCTTGGGTGCCCTGGCGCTATTTCTTCTGCCATGGCTATTTCTGAAATGGTTAAAGGCAAAACCCTTAAACAGGCAAAAGAAATTAATGACGGACATGTTTTCAAGGTCCTGGAAAATGTCCCTGCAAAAAAACATCATTGCATTCAGCTTGCTGTAAAAACTCTGCATAAAGCCATTGATGAATACAATAATGGTATCAGTTATGAAGCTTCTGAGCCCTTAAAATGTGACAAAGCGTGTAATAGTGATTGCTGCAGCAAAAATTTAATTCAATAGACAGCAAGAATTAAAAAAATTCATACAGGGCAAATAATTTAATATATATTATTCAAAGACAATTGCCTTATTATCTATTTTCATGATCCTGTCACAATAGGGCAGCATTCTGTCATCATGGGTTACCATCACAATGGCAACTTCCTGGTCTCTTGCTATTTTTTTAAGCATTTTCACGACATCAACCGAGCGCTGCATGTCCAGAGCCGCAGTTGGTTCATCTGCCAGTATAATCTGAGGATTATTGACCAGAGCTCTGGCAATGGCAACCCTTTGATTTTGTCCGCCCGAGAGCTGGGAAGGCATTAATTTTTCTTTGTCTGCTATATCAAAATACTTTAATAAGTCCTGTGCTTTTTTTCTTGCAGCCTTTTCATCTGCATGATTTGCCTGGGGAAGCAAAGTAAGATTATCAATGATATTTAAAAACGGTATGAGATAATGGGCCTGAAAAATAAATCCGATCTTTTCCCGTCTTATTTTCCGTGTTTCACTGGTAAGCCATTTATTATCAAACACCTTCCGGGTTCCTATCCATATTTTACCTGAACTTGGATCACTTACGCATCCTATCATCATTAAAAGTGTTGTTTTCCCACCACCGCTCGGGGCAATCAAAGCCACCAGTTCACCTTTGTTAATTGTGAATGAAGCATTCTTAATAACTTCTATAAAACTGTCACCATGACCAAAAGACTTGTATAAATTTTCTACTTTGATTGCTGTATTATTGTGCATATCACCCACCTATTGCTGCAGTCGGATCTGCATTAATAACTTTTTTAACTCCCACAAAAGAAGCAAATATACTTGCTATCACAACAACACCAAAAAGTATCCATGCATCAGAAATTTGTAAAACAACTCTTTTGGGAAATCTTGAATAAATAATATGTGAAAACAAATTGCCAAACAAAAAAGCAAATATCCCGAGCAGCAGCGTTTCTTCAACAATCATCCGAACAATCATGGTATTTGGCAGTCCCATCAGCTTCATTATGGAAATTTCTTTCATTTTTTCCAATGTCATGGTGTAAATAATGAGCGATATAATAATAGTTGCAACTATGACTAAAATAGCTGTAAATAATCCTATCTGCTTGGAAGCTTTTTCGACCACATATTTTGTTAAAACAGCATGTTGCTGTTTTTTTGTATAAACACTTTTATGATACCATTGCCGTATATTTCCAGCAATTTTTTCCACATTATAGCCTGATTTTATTGTGGCTATGACTGCATTGACCATAAGAGTATCTTTATTTTTAATACCCCTTGCCCGATCTGTTTTTATGCGTTTGTTGGAATATGAAAATTGTAATTTCTGAGCATCTTTAAGGCTGATATAAACCAGCAAATCTCCTCCTGATGAGACACTGCCATGTGTTAAGCCGACAACAGTATAAATATTTCGTCCCAGTTTTATTTTATCATGGAGATTAAATTTTGTTTTATCACTTACAACAATTTCATAATGATCTGTTTTCAAACTTCGCCCGGCAACTATCCCTGCAGGGTTTATAGGACTTATATCTCCATAGACATCATAGCCCACAGCAAGCACCCGAACTTTTTTATCCCTGTGGGGCAACTGGATATTCTGAAAGGTAATTGCTTCACTTTTATCAATACCCTGCAAAGACTTGATTGTATATTTCAAATCTTCATGCACTCTTGAGGCTTCGGCAAAAGGACCTAAAGTGTTTTGCTGAACAATCCATAAATCAACATTTAAATCATTTAACAAAGCCTCGGCATCAACTATCATTCCGCGATAAACGCCCATCATTATCAATACAATGCCCAGCAGCATCCCAACTCCCATGGCTGTCACAATAAACTTACCAAGGGTATGTTTTATATCCTGTTTTGCAAGATGAATCATTGATATATCACCATGCCTTCACTCAAGGGTTTTTTATGCATGTCCGGCACTATAATTCTGATATTCCTATCTATGTTTGAAATTGCCATTTCAATATCATTGCGGGATAGTTCATCTAGGACAAAAAAATGAGCATGCTTGTTTTTCAATACCCATATTCCTGTTTTCCCATTTTTATACACAACAATATTCAAAGGAATTTTTAAGACATTTTTATATTGTTTGACATTTATTAAAACCATGGCCTGTTCATTAATATAAAATGGCTCTGGAATTGTTTTAAATCCTATATTTATCCTGCGCTCCAAAGTTATGGCATCAGTAATCGGATCAACTCGCTTAACAATGCCTTTATAGACCTTATCAGGTTGTGACCGAAGCGTAATAACAGCTTTTTGCAAAGGTTTTATCTGGGCACTTATACGCTCATCAATATTTGCCTCTACCCATAATGTTTCAGGATCAACAATTTTTAAAACAGGAGTTGTTGCAAGGACATTCCGGGATTGTTCCGCACCTCTTTCAATCACATACCCATCCACAGGTGAATAAATTTTCAGCCGGGCTATTTTTTCATTAAGAGCATTTATATTTTTTGATGCCACCACAAGGGCAGACTTAGCAGAATTAATTCTTGCCAGGGTTGCATCAAGGCTTGCATCAATACTTTGTAAATCTATTCTGGATTTGTCATATTCTGACTGATTAATAAACCCGCGTGTTTTAAGTTTGTAATAGCGATTATATGTAAGTTTTAAAAGCTCTTTTTTAGCTTTCTGGCTCTCAAACTCACTTTGCAAAGCCTTAACATTATACTTAAACTGCACAAGGGATGCTTTTGCCATTTCAAGCTGGTCAGGCAGATCCACACCATCCATAACAATCAATAATTCTCCTTTTTTAACCCATTTGCCTTTATCAGTTAAAATTTCTAAAATCTTTCCTCCTGACTGGGCAGTTATGGAATAAATCTTCAAGGCGTCCACATTGCCAATTCCCTTTACTCTGACCTGAAGATTACCTTTGACAGGCTGAATTATTTTAAACTTATGTTTTGGTATATAGATCTTAAAATAAAAACCCATGGCAAAAAAAGCTATAATGCCTGATATTACCAAATATTTGATAATTTTTTTCATATGATATTTCCTTGTAAATATTTAATACAGTATATTTAAGTTCCTTAAATAATCCAGGGCAATACCCATCACAATCACAGAGCCATAATTCCATGGAGAAAAATCTTTTTGACAATTTTACCATGGCATTTGTAAAATTCATCATCCAGTTGCACAGAATCCATATCGCGCAATACAGGGCGCATGATAAAGTGCATTGCCATCATACCCATTAAAACAGGTCCTATGATTTCTGCGGGGAATTGTTTTCCGCAATGCCCGGGAAATTGTTTTGTCATCTCACCATGAAAATTTTTAATCATCCCGGATATATATCTGGCTTTCTGTGTTGCAACATCTGGTTCATTGTATGGAAATTCAGTAAGGGCAATGATCATCAAATCAGGATTAGATTTAAAAAACTGAATCTGCTTGTCAATAAATTTTTCAAAACGAATTTCAATAGGATCGTCAGTGGATAATACTTCTTTTGCATTTTGAATATACCGGGAAAAAAAATAATCATTAATTGCCTTTAATAATCCGGACTTATTCCCAAAATGATAATTGATCATGGACAGGCTCACCTGGGCTTTTTCAGCCAGCTCACGCACTCCGGTTCGGTTAAATCCCCTGGTTGCAAAAAGCTTTATACCAGATTGAAAAATTCGCTCTTTGGGTTTTAAATTTTTAAAAGAATCCATAAATCACCTTTAAAAGAAATAAAAAACGAACGTTCGTTCGATTTTTAATATACCAAAATCAATCGGACAGGTCAAATAAAAAAATTCTTATCTAACCATTATATAGGAATTTCAATCAAGCACGAGTTGCTTTAAAACCAGCGTTCTTTATGGCAGCCAAAGCCTCATCTATGGCAGAGGCATCATTGGTTTCAAACCCTGCTTTTTTCCCTTTAAGATCAACACTGACCAAAGAAATATTCTCAATAGCTTCAAGAGCTTTTTGCACAGTTCCTGAGCAATGATTACAGCTCATACCTTCCACGTTTAAAACAATTGTGTTGGAATTTACTTTATTTTTCATGATTCTCCTGTCAATTATTTTTGTTTTTATATAAAACCAGGCAAGCATTAAAAAAAGAATTATTGAGCCTGCAATTTTCAGCCACATGGGAAGCATTTCACTATTATTTAATTCAATTATTGTTGAGAACCCATATATATGAGTAAATACATTTAAAGCATAACCCAATGCAAGGCTTCCCACAGAAAGAACCAACAGATACAATGCAACAAGCTTTTTTCCAAACAATTTATGCACAGCTGAAATCCCAATAAGATTTGTTGCAGGACCCGTTAAAAGAAAAATAAGGGCAGCTCCGGGTGACAACCCCTTCATAACAAGGGATGCTGCAATAGGAGTAGATGCAGTTGCACAGACATACATTGGTATTCCTATAACAAGCATTAAAATCATGGAAACAAAGTCACTTGATAAATATTTTGAAAAAAAACCTTCCGGTATTGCAATTGTAATCAACCCCGCAAGTATTATCCCTATTATCAAGCTATTTGCAATGGATCCAAGAAGACTGTATTCAATATAATTAAACAGCCCTTTAAATCTTTCTTTTACACCTTCTTTATCATCCTGAGATCCGGAATCCAGCGGAAATGGATTCTCAGTATCTTTAAAAAACAGGTTAACAAGCAATCCCGCAGTAAGAGCTGTAATAAGAGAAGCAATAATTCTGAAAACTCCAAAAATCCAGCCAAAAAGAGATGCAGTTATCATAAAACTATCAGCCCCCACCTGGGGAGTTGAAATAAGAAAAGATATTGTAGCTCCTTTTGATGCCCCGCTGTTTCTAAGAGAGGTTGCAACAGGAATAACACCGCATGAGCATATTGGCAAAGGTATACCGAAAAGAGAAGATTTAAAAACCGATCCGGCACTGGATTTCCCAAGATGTTTCTTGATAAAAGAATCAGGAAAGATAACATGGAGTATGCCGGCAACAAAAAATCCAAATACAAGATATATTGCTATTTCATTAAAAAAATATATAAAACTCATAATCTGCGCCTCTTTAATAACCTGTCATGGTATTTCAATAAAATTTCTATACCACAATGTAGTCATTACACCAGGGCAAGTCAAGAGGCAGTTTTAAAAACTCCTATTAAATCTTTTAAATGCAATGAAAGCTCTGATAATTCTTTTGAATTTTTCTGCAATGTTGAACTTTTTATGGAAATATCCTCTGCATTATTATTAACCTCTGATATATCAGCAGCTACTTTTGATGATACTTGAGATGCCTGGGAAACATTTTCATTTACTTCCAAAAGACCTGAAGATGCCTGATCAATATTCCCAACTACTTCCGATGTTATATCCGATTGTTCCTGCATTGCTGAAGAGATTGCATCTATTATGTCACTGACTTCCAAAATAACCTTGGAAATATTACTGACCTCTGTAATTGTATTATCTGTTGTGGTCTGTATTTCAGATACGTTTCCCTTAATATCTTTTGTTGCCTGCTGGGTTTGGAGTGCAAGTTCTTTAATTTCACTTGCAACAACGGCAAAACCTTTTCCAGCCTCACCTGCCCTTGCAGCTTCAATGGTAGCATTCAACGCCAGTAAATTTGTCTGTTCTGCTATATCAGTAATAGCTTCTGTAACTTTATTAATCTTTTTTGCAGCATTACCCAGCCTGTTAACCCGATCTGTTGCAGCTTGAACCTGAACTGATGCTTTCCCGGAAGTTGTTCCTGCTCTGGTACATTTTTCCATAACATCATCAAGTATTGTTTTCATCTGACCTGCCGAATCAGTTACCATACTGACGTTATTTGAAATCTCTTCGCTGGCTGCCGCAACAGATTCCATATTTGAACTCATTTTTTTGCTTGCTGTTGCAACTATTTTAGCCTTGCCTGATAATCCGTTTCCGGTTTCACTCATTTCTTTGGCAATTGTTGCCACCTGTTCTGAAGACACAGAAACCACCTCGGAATTATCTCTTATATCTACGATAATATCATTCAGCCGTTCTAAAAATGCATCAAACCAACCTGCGAGCCTTCCAATTTCATCTGCTCTTTTAATACCAAGCCTTTTAGTTAGGTCTCCCTTACCTTGGGCTGCATCTTTTAGACCTGCTGCAACATTATTAATTGGATTAATTATTATATATCTCATAAAAATAGCTGTAAAAATAAAAATAATCACACAGCAAATACTTCCTATAGTTAAAATAAATATCTGGATCTTTGCGCCGACCTCTCTTGATGTTATTCCTAACAGGGTTTCTGTTTCTTTTACAGATAGTAAATTTTTAGCATTAACCTTTTCAAGATTTTCTTTTATTGCTTTTACTACCTCGTTGGAACCTTTGCCTATTGCTCTTTTGATTGTTTGACTATTATTTTGTTTTAAAACATTAAACCGTCCGGATAATTTTTTTATCTCTTTTCTCATTTTAGACTTATTCATGGCTATTACCAGCAACCCGACAGGGCTCCCAAAATATTGCACTTCCTGCTCATATACAAGGATATCCTGATCTTTTTTTGATTGTTTGACAATCCTATGATACACATTAGTTTCTTTTCCGGTTTTCATCCATTTTATATTATATTTATTTGTCAAATCAATATATCCGGGCAAGGGCTTATCTTTTTTATTAAAAAGCAAAGCATATACAATCCCATCGGTACCCGCTGCAGCCTCACTATATTGAGCAAGTTTAGTTTCTTCCTGCATTTCAATAAAGGGTCCTGCTATTTTATCCAATAATGCACCAAGGGCTTTTGCCCTATTGATCAACATCGAATCCATTTGTTTTTCCAGTATTATTTCTTCTTGGGAAAGTGCATTTGTTGTCGATATAGACACTGTTTCAGCAGCTTTGTTACCCAGTTGAGACAATAATTTTTCAACATTTGATCCAAGCAGATCAAATTCTTTCACAGCGTCCTGCCCTGTTTTCCTCAATTTTTCATCTATTGTTTTTCCCATATCACCCAGCAAAGATGTCTGGACATGGACTATTGTCAATGTTAGGCATGCAAGAGATATTGAAAGACTCAAGATAAGGACCATAAGAATTTTAAAGCTGAGGCTTTTTCTAAAAAAGGCGACCATAACGTTTCCCCCATTGGCGATAAAGATCAGGATAGTGGTTAAACAACTAGTTTTTAAATATTATATGTTATATATATCGCTATAATACAAATAATGCAAACAATATATAAAAAAATATGCTCATAACCAGAGGAAAAAACAGAATATAATTGTGGACAAAAACGACGATAACAGCATCAATTCGCAAGCCTTTTGAATTTGACCCAGACCAGGATCCCCAAACGAACTCCCAATATATGGTTTGTTCACAAGCAATCCATGGTAATAATTTGGTCCCCCGAGTTTTACCCTGAGCCCACCTGCAAAAGCAGCTTCGGGGAAACCTGCATTGGGACTTTTATGGAGCCTGCCCTCGGAAAAACCTAATTTTAAAGAAAGAGCTCCTTTTCTGCCCTGTAATAAAACCGAGGCAATACCAATGATAATAACTGAAATTCTTGCAGGGATAAAATTGACAATATCGTCAATTTTAGCAGAAGCTTTACCAAATTCAATATATTTTTCGTTTTTATACCCAACCATTGAATCAAGGGTATTTACCATTTTATATGCCATGGCGCATGGAACACCACCAATAAGAAAAAAAAATAAAGGGGACAAAAACCCGTCTACAAAATTTTCGCCAACAGTTTCAATCACAGCTCTTACGATTCCGGTCTCATCAAGGAATTTCACTTCTCTTCCGACTATCATGGAAACTTTTTTTCTCCCGGATTCAAGCCCAAATTGTTCCAGGGCATTTTTAACATCTATACCTGCCTTGTAAAGGCTTTTTGCCGACAATGTAAAGAACATTAAAACAACACTTACAACCTGCTCCAGTAAAGGATGTATGAACCCCGAAAAACATATAACCCCATATGTCATTAAAAAAACCGATAAAATTAAAAATATTGCAAAAAAGCTACCGTTTAATATCTGGTTTGATGATAATTTTCTAAAAAAACCTTCAAAACAATCAATGGCTTTACCCATAAAAACAATAGGGTGAGGTATAAAAAAAGGATCTCCAATAATATAATCCAAAATAAAAGCAAAAAATAATATATACCATTCCATGCTATATGCCCTGGTTTATCAAATCTGCAAGCTTGTTATTCAATGCTCTTGTCTTAAGGGAAAAGCGGACATATTTATCAGAAAGACCATCAAAATTAGAACAATCTCTTATCAATATTTTATGATCTGCAATATATCTGCAAAAATCATATGATTTTGTATCATCCAAAAGTTTTGCAAGTATAAATGAAGTCTTTGAAGGGAATAATTTAATTGTTCTGGCATTGCTTAATTTTTCAAAAAAATTTTCTTTTTCTTTTTTTATAAATTTTTGTGCTGCTTTAATAAATGGTCGGGTTTTATCTTGATTTTCAAGGAGAAAACCAACTCCTTTCTGGGCAAAACAATTAATTGACCATGGCTGATAATAATGCATTATTTTTCTGATTATTTCCGGATCTCCGGATAAGAATCCAGTCCTTAAACCAGGGATCCTGAATATCTTGGACATGGAAGAAAGTACAAGTAAATTTTTAAATTCAATATTATTTATTAATGATAATTGCTCATAGTTTTCCACAAAAGGAAGATATGATTCATCAATAATAAAAAAAGTATCAAAATTGGTTCTAATAAGCTTGATTAAATCTTCTTTATCAATGAGCTGTGCCGTGGGGTTGTTTGGATTGCATATAAAAACCATATCATATTTATCTGATATCTTTGAAATTCTATCAATATCGTGCACAAATAACGAATCCTCATTGGAATTTATAAAGTCAAACTTAATATTATGCATTATGCATGCATCCTTGTAATCAGAATATGCAGGTCCGCAAATTAAAACATTGTTCGGACTTAATGCTGGAATAATTGTATAAATAAACCATGTTGTACCATTCCCCGGTGCAACCCTTGAAGGATCGATATCCTTAGCCTTGCTGAATGCTTTGATCATACCCATTGCATCCACTTCAGGAAGAGATCTGATATCTTTAATACTATTTATGAGAAAATCTTCAAATCCCGGTGGGGGTCCCAGGGGGTTTAAATTACTGCTCATGTCAATAATATCTTCAACAGGGCAGCCAAGCCTTGCTGCAAGCTCTTTTACATTCCCGCCATGACCTATTATCATTAATTTATTTCCCTGAACATAATATTTAAAACATTGTCATACCGGCAATCACAAAAAGTAAGGCTTCGATAACCTCAGTCATGGCTCCTAACATATCACCTGTAATACAATCCATTTTTTCTTTATAAAAACATAATATAATAAAAACCAATAATCCAAAAGCAGCATTAATAATAAAAAACTTATATCCCAGAAAAAGCGATATTATCACAGGGATTGAAACCCATAGAAAATCTTTTAATTCAAGCTTTCTTGTAAAAAAATCATAGCCTGTTCCACTGTCTCTGCCGTATTTAAGAAATTTAATTCCAAATATCATGCTTGCCCTTGAATATGCTGGAATAATTAAAAAAAACAATACATATGTTGCAGGGCAATAAGCCTTTACAGAGTATATCCCTGCAAATTTAACAGCAAGGGTACATACAACTGCCACAAGCCCCATCATACCTGTTCTTGAATCTTTCATTATCAATAAAGCTTTTTCCCTGGATCGATGGCTGAAAATGCCATCGGCAGTATCGCCCACTCCATCAAGGTGGAATGCTCCTGTAATTGCCACTAGAAAAAGCACATCAAAAAGCACAACAATGCCCTGAAAAAAAAAGATGGAAACAATCATATCAAAAACAATTAACATAAGACCAATCAACAATCCTACAACCGGGAAAAACCGAATCATGCCGGACGGAGAAAAATTTATATTTTTCCCACTTGGAAGAATTGTAATAAACTGAAGCGCTGATCTAAAATCATTGCCTGGTTTTTGCATAAAAATTACCTCTCTTTTGGAAAACAACTTTAATCTTATTTTCAGCCTCAAGTCTGGAAAGATATTTATTAATCTCATTTATATGTCTTCCCAAAATATTTGACAGGTCGTCTATGGTGCAGGGTCGTCTCTCTATTGTTTCTAAAATTGCCTGTTGGATATCATTTCGATAAGGAGTGTCACCGGCATTGCTCTTGAATGCCGCAATGATCTCAACATTATCAAACCCCAGAAAATTTGAAACTTTTTCAAGGTCATGCTTTGACATGGCATGAATATTTGCTATTGTGCCTGGTCGATCAAGGGTATTGAGCTGTATTTTGTCGGGTCTTATCTTCCCTATATTGTCTTTTAAAAGCTTCAGCTCTTCAGAGCTGTCATTAAATCCCGGAAGAATTAAAACTTCAAGCCAGATCTGCCCTTTAAATTCATTTCTCAAATCAATAAGTCCTTGAACATATTTTTCCATATTGAGTTCTGCGCAGGGTCTGTTGATTTTTTTAAAAATATGGTCTGATGATGCATCAAGGGATGGAATTATTAAATCAGCATTTAAAATCTCACATCGTACCTCTTCCTGATATAATAATGTGCCATTGGTTAAAAGAGCTATTGACACATCTTTTTTCTTATCCTTGATAAAATCAATAATTTTCCCGATACCAGTATTGAGAGTAGGTTCTCCAGAACCTGAAAAAGTTATATAATCAGGGTCCGGGCTATTCAAAAAATAATGTTCAAGCTCCTCTAAAACATCATTAACAGGTACATATTCTTTCCTTTCACAGGTCAAATTTGTAGTTTTCCCACATTCACAATAAACGCAATCAAGACTGCATATTTTATGGGTTACAAGGTCCACACCCAGAGACATGCCAAGTCGCCTTGACGGAACAGGACCAAAAAGATATTTATACATATTATTTATTCCCCATTTTTCCTTTAATATTTACAGGTATCCCTGCCACACAAAAAACAACATTGTCCATGGCATCTGCTATTGTCTGATTTGCAATCCCTGCCAAATCCCGGAATAATCTCGCAAGCTTATTCTCAGGTACAATACCGGCACCTACTTCATTGGAAACAAAAATAACAGAGCATTTGGAATATTTTGTTTCATTTATCAAATTTTGGATATTATCTATGATCTCAGGTTTTTCTAATCCTTTAAAAAGCATATTCGAAAGCCAGAGAGTCAGGCAATCAACCAGTATGACATCTGTTTTTTTAGAATATTCTTTTATCACTCTTGCCAGAGCTACAGGTTCTTCAATGGTGATCCAATCTTTGCCTCTTTCTTTTTTATGAGCTGTCACACGTTCTTCCATCTCAGAATCCGTGGGTATTGAAGTTGCAATAAATAGTTTTACTGCTTTTCCATTGGATAGAATACTACCGGGTGAAATTTCATCAGCCAATTTGAGTGCATATTTACTTTTCCCACTCTTACATCCTCCAATAACCAAGCTATTGATTTTAGTCATAACAGCCTCTGCTTTAAATCCCTTATTCAATACCAGTATCAATCAACGGTATAACCCTTTTCTTTATTTATTTCAATGACCTGATTAATAAGAATTTAAGTATAATAAAAAAATTGAAAATAAAAAATAAAAAACTATATAAAAATTATGGTAAAAAAAATCTTATTTTGTTAAATTATCAAAGTAAACACTTTTATTTCTAAAAATTTTTATTAATCTAATGATTATTTAATGGTGGTTTCATGAAAATTAAAAAAGCGGTATTCCCTGTTGCAGGGCTTGGGACAAGATTCCTTCCTGCTACCAAAGCAATGGCAAAAGAGATGCTGCCAATCGTTGACAAACCAATCATTCAATATGCAGTTGAAGAAGCGCTCCAGGCTGGAATCGAACAGATAATTTTTGTAACAGGCAGGGGTAAGAACGCTTTGGAAAACCATTTTGACAGATCTTTTGAACTTGAAATGAACCTGAAAAATAAAAAAAAAAATGAATTTTTAAAAGAAGTTCAAAGCCTTGTTCCAAAAACCGGAACTATTATATATACACGGCAGAACGAACCACTTGGGCTTGGACACGCAATATGGTGTGCAAGAGATATTGTAGGGAACGAGCCTTTCGCAGTATTGCTTGCCGACGACCTGATCAAGTCAAAAACTCCTGTTTTATCCCAGATGATTGATAGATTCAGCAGCTTGCAATCCTCAATTGCAGCTGTCATGGAGGTTGATAAAGACCAGACCTGCCAATATGGGATCATAGATGGTGTGGCTATGGATCAAGATATAGTCAAAATCAGAGGGATGGTTGAAAAACCTGCGCCGGAAGATGCACCTTCTAACCTAGCCATTATTGGAAGATACATATTAACTCCTGAAATATTCAGCTTACTTGGGAAAAATAAAAAAGGCTCCGGGGGCGAGATACAGCTCACAGATGCAATGCATTCTCTATTAAAACGCCAGTCAATTTTTGGCTATCAATTTGATGGGGAACGCTTTGATTGTGGTGATAAAACAGGGTTCCAGATGGCAAATCTTGCATTTGCAATGGAAAGATCTGATATGAGAGATAAGCTATTAAAATATATAAAAACTTTTAGTTAAATTCTTCCTTTATATATGTTATAGGCTTTCATTACTTTTTTCACATATCTTTGTGTTTCAAAATAAGGTGGTATATCCTGGTGAGTATCCACACTGGTTGGACCTGCATTATAGGCTGCAAGCGCCAGAGGAAGTTTATTCTTGTATTTTTTTATTAATTTCCCAAGATAATATGTCCCTCCCATAATATTATCCACAGGGTCAAAGGGATCTTCTACATACAAACTTTGAAAATTAAAAGGCATTATCTGCATTAATCCGGTCGCACCTTTACTGGATACTGCCCTTGGGTTAAAATCAGATTCCACTTTTATAACAGCTTTGACAAGAGAAAAATCCACACCGAACTTACTTGCAGCTTTCCTTATTATTGAGTCAAACTTTGATGTCGAATAAAAATCCTGTGTGCGACCAAAGCTTGTATCTACAAAAAAATTCATTTCAGAACTATTTCTTGTAAGCACATTGGTAAAATGCAGCACTCCTTCATTATCAATATATTTATATATATCAGCACATGTGCTTACAGGCAGAAAAAACGCGAATAATAATATAAATAAATATGATTTCATTTATCAAACTTTTATTGTTTTTGTTTTATTATTAATACTATCTTTATATTGTTTTAATACCAATTTTTTAGGAAAATCAGGCTTTGAAATATATTTACCAAGGTTTTCAAAAAAATCATTTTGAAGCTTTTCAAATAATTCTTCCTTATTATCAGCCATTACAAAATTGCGTTCTGCGATAAACTCATAAACTGCCACAGGTCCAACTTTATCAAGGATATCCTCAAAAAATATTTCTTTTTGTTCTTTATCTGAAAACAAATCTTTTTCAACGGCAATATCCATTGTTGCTTTCATCGTAACCAAATAAGCATCCTTGGAAATCATTCGTGAACCATCTGATATCACAATGGTTTGATTGTTTTCCAACACCATCTCTTTGATTTTTTTTAATTTCATAATCCCATTGCCCAATTATAACTATACATTAATATTCATTTACCAAATTATCAATAATTATTGTATTCCTTAAAATATAGCAGTGATTTTTAATTTTATCAAGACATTAAAACAATTCCAATTGTTCATCACGGCGATGCAGATCATTTGTTTTTTTTATCTTAAAATCATCTAAAAGTTTATTATCAAAAATTTTTCCCCAATCCAGACAATATTTCTCCTGGGGGGTTTTTGAATATCCAACAGAAAAATGTCCTGATTTTATCTGCTTTACCTTTATAAGCTCGTTTAAAATCAAAAATTTTTCCTGGTTTGTAATAACAGGAAAACCATAAAATTCATTATTATGCTTAATGATTTTTTTTAATTTAAGTCTTTCTTTTACAAAATCAATATGTTTATTTAACCTGGTTTGAATAACCTGATTTGAATAATCAACAATATTATTCTTAACAGCAAGAATATCTTTTTTAAATGAATTATCTATTTCAAAACCAATACAATTGCGCGCACTTGCCATTGCAGCTGCCATGGAAGTCCCTGTCCCCATAAAAGGATCAAGAATCATATCTCCTTTTACAGAGTACATATTAATTAATCTATAGACAAGTTCAAAGGGGAATGCACCACTTCTCCTGCGCGAGGTTTTCCTGTCTTTAGCCTTTCTGCCCTGGCGTGTGCCCTTGATATCAAACCATATATCAGAAAAAAAATCATTTCTTTCTTCCCAGAACAAAGCACTTTGACGTCTGTTTAATTTTTCTGATTCTTTTGGGAACTCTCTTTTTGATCCTTTTCTTACAACCAATATATATTCATGTTCAAGTGTAACATAAGCGCCTGCCGGCAGCATACCCGATCCCATGAATTTATTCGGAGCATTGGTTTGTTTCCTCCATATTATATCTGGCAGAGATGTAAATCCAATATCTCTGAGGTGGTGAAGAATTCTTGTATGATTTGGGTATAAAGCAAAATTTTCATTAATGGTTCTTGTAGCATCCCCGATATTTATGCAGGCAAATCCACCCGATCTCAATACCCGATAAGCTTCATTCCATACTGAATCTAAAACCCCATGCATGAGTTCAAAAGCTTTATTTCCATCCCGATCATTTAAAGCTTTTTCAATTTTTTTATCCTGAGTGGAAAAAATATCATCCCACATCTGAATCATGGGGTAAGGAGGAGAAGTAACTATAAGATCAATGCTATTATCGGGTATTGAGCCCATATTTAAAGAGCTCTCAAAATAAATTTTATGTTTTGTTTCCATATCCATGTTTAAATTCACTTTTCTTATTTTAAAATTATGTAAAATAAATACAGGATCTGAAATCATTAAGATTTTGTCAATCAAATTTTTAAAATCTTAAAAAATTCAATCTTGTCTGGTCTCTTCCCAATAGAATATTTTTTAAGGTTAACAGTAATATAGTTAAAATATCTATATATAATTTTGTATATCTGGTTATTATACGAGGAAATAAATGGAAAAAGCGAGGCTTGGATATGCTTTTGCAGCTTAGGGTTTCACTTGAAACAGATGCGCTGCAAAAGCATATCCAAGCCTCGCTTTGCCTGATCTTATACCCTGCAAGACAATATGATAATTTTAATAATATATATCCTGTTATAGTCAACAGAGGAATCCTGTTATCTCCCAGTCAGAACCACAATTTCCAGTTCAATAACCTGTCAATTTTGACAGTAATTCTCGGTCAATATATATGAACAAAGCAGATACCCGCTTCAAAAGTCTTACCTGTATATGAACAAGGAACAAAAAGAGGATTTTGCTCTGTCAGGCTAAACCGCAGGAACTGCGAGCAGGTGTGTCCTCAAACGGCCTGCGGTTCTTAACGCCTGACAGAGCAAAATCCTGATCCTTTTTGTCCTTAATATTCATATACAGGTAAGACTTCTGAAGCTCGACCCCGGTTATACATAATCTTATAGACAACCCAATTGTAACCAACCTTTACAGACCGTCTCAATTAATAAAGAGATTACATATATTGACAAATTTTTATATTTTACAAACCATACTGGATATAAAATATAATCATGGCAGATACGGATATTATTTCGTTATAAAACAACAATGTCATATTGTCTTTCAGGGTATAAGATCGGGTAAAGTGAGGCTTGGATATGCTTTTGCAGT
>Ga0256845_1001707_pt1 | contig 17187 bp, 19 predicted proteins | sample RiftiametaG_FD_189101 | JGI IMG/M metagenome (GOLD analysis project Ga0256845, IMG submission 189101) | Tube worm associated microbial communities from hydrothermal vent at the East Pacific Rise, Pacific Ocean - Riftia | ecosystem: Host-associated > Annelida > Integument > Unclassified ...
TTTTCTACTTTCGAGGTGTTCAATAACAAAGATTTGTTTCAGTCTATACAAAATGATGTTTTTGAGCAAAAAGTTGCAACAAATCAGCGCTGATTATTTTTATTCTCCCTTAAATTAAATGATAGCGACATGAATTTAAGTTTTAGACTGCTTAAACTTAAAAAAAATAGACTGACTCCATAGACTAAAATTTTAGACTGAATAGACTGAACACATATTTAGTTTAACCAACCAGTTATTAAATAAACTTGACTGGTTTAAAATTTTAAAAAGTATGAAACATTTAAAAAAGATTCTTTGTGTTTTATTTATAATACCACTTATTGGTGTCACTTCTTTAAATGCAAGTTCAATTAATACTCAATATGATGATTACGGAAGAGCGTCAGATTGTGTTAATATGGCAAGAGGAGCAACTCTTGCTTTAGCTGAGGCATCTGGAGAAGACCCAAATGGTGATAATTTTGAAGCATACTTAGGTATTTTTATGACTATGTATGAAAATTGTTTAAATTAAAATTTAATAAAATGAAAAAAGTAATAAGTTTAATAATAATATTTTCTTTATATATAGGTAATACAATTTCTGCTACTAATAATGGTACAGAAATTGACGTTGAAGGAAAAGCTTCTGATTGCGCACAAATGGCTAGTGCAGCAATATCCTATATAGCAGACCAATTTGGACATAATCCTAATGTAGATAATTTTGAAGGTTATATAGCCGTATATAACATTCTTTATGAAGGATGCTATAATAGTTAATGAATTAATAATTAAGCATAGTCCAGATTTAAATAAAATTTTCAATTTGGAATATGTGATTTTATAAAACATGAAAAAATACTTAATACTAGTTTTAATTTCGTTTTCAATACATCTAAATGCACAAAAACCCATATATGGTGAGGTCACTTATTTAGTGTCTTTAAAAAAAGAAAATGCAAAAAAAACAAAAAGTAAGGATAGCTTAATTTCAAGAAAAGTAAAAGAATTATTTAAAAACTCACGTGATGTGAATTTTATATTGGAGTTTAATGCGAATGAATCTATTTATAAAAAAAGTAAAATATTAAAAAACGATTTAGATACAAGCATTAATTTAACTGAAATAATGGCAGGAAATAATAACTTGTATTATCATAATTTATCAGAAAACAGTAATGTAATGGTAATGAATATTGGTGGTAAAGATTTTATTATTTCTAAACCAAAAGCAGAATGGCAATTGTTAAATGAATCAAAAACAATTGGAAATTACCTGTGTTATAAAGCAATAATGAAAGATAATAATAAAGTTATTGCTTGGTATACACCTAGTATTACTGTAAGTCATGGTCCAAATTCTTTCAATGGATTACCAGGCTTAATTATTGAGCTTAGCAATAAAATGCTTATTTTTTCTGTAACAAAAATTAATATAAGCAAAACATCGAAAATCAAAAAAATCATTAAACCAGTTAAAGGTCAAAAACTCACCTATGAAGAATTTAAAAAGAAATTTGGAGGCGTTTTTGAAGAATAAATGAAATGAGAACCAATGTTTTAAAAATATTAATCCTGCTTTTATTGGCAGGATTTTCTTCTTATGCTCAACAAGTTGTGGTTTCTGGTAAAGTTACAGATACCTTACAAAAGCCATTAGCCTATGCTAATATATTAGCTATACCCGAAAGTGATACTGAAGAGATACGTTTTGCTATTACAGAAGATAATGGCAATTATAGCTTAGGATTAACTAAAGGCCAAAGTTATAAAGTAACGGTTAGTTATTTAGGTTATACACCACAAACTATAAACATTACTACAACTGAGCAAAACCTTAGTAAAAACTTTGTGCTTAAAGAAAACCCAAACCAACTAGATGAAGTTACCATAAATTATACACCACCAATTACGGTAAAAAAAGATACTATTACCTACAAAGTAGATGCTTTTGTAACAGGAGAAGAACGTAAATTAAGAGATGTACTTAAAAAACTACCTGGTGTAGAAATTGATAGATCTGGTAATGTAACCGTACAAGGTAAACCCATTACCAAAGTATTGGTAGAAGGTAAAATCTTTTTTACAGGCAATAGTAAATTAGCTGTAAACAATATACCTGCCGATGCTGTTGATAAAATTGAAATACTCGATAATTATAATGAGGTTGCTATGTTAAAAGGTCTACAAGATAGCGATGATATGGTAATGAATATTAAGCTTAAAGAAGACAAAAAGAAATTTACTTTTGGTGATGTAGAGATTGGTACAGGTATTAAAAAGCGTTATATGTTCCATCCAAATATGTTTTATTACAGCCCAAAAACCAATATTAATTTTATTGGCGACTTAAATAACCAAGGCATAAAAAGTTTTACATTTAGAGATTATTTAGAATTTGAAGGTGGTTTTGGTAAACTAATGAGTGATGCTGGTAGTTATTTTAGTTTATTTAATAGCGATTTTGCTAAATACTTAAATAATCAAGATTTTACAGCAAATACTAATCAATTTGGAGCATTAAATATTAGGCAATCATTAAATAATAGTACAGATATTAGTGGTTATGTAATTACTTCAAAAAGTAAAACAGAAGCTCAAAATAATACACTAAATGAGTATTTAAGTGACACCAACCCGTTTTTAGAAGAAAGAACTGTAACCAATCATTTAAACAACTTTTTTACAATTGGTAAAATTACTTTAGAATATAACCCAAATTTTAAAGAAGACTTTACTTATAACAGTTTTGTAAAAGTAACTAATAATGATAGTAATGGTTTAATTACAACACTAAACCCTACCCAAAATAACAGCATAAATACACTTAAAGATATTAAAGGCTTAAATATTAAACAAAATATAAGTTATAGCAGAAAACTATCAAAAAATCATACCGCAACTTTAGAAGCCAGTTACAACTTTCAAAATGATAAACCTATAACAGAATGGTTAACTAACAATCAAATTTTACAAGGTTTAATTCCTTTAGAAAATGATGCTATTTATAATATTTTACAAACTAAAAAATCTAAGTCGCATAATGTAAATGCCATTGTAAAAGATTATTGGGTTGTAAACAATTTTAATCATTTATACACGAGCATTGGCTTTAATACTGCGTTTAGTGATTTCTATAATCAAGATTTACAACAATTAAGTAATGGGAGCATAAATAATTTTAATATTGCAGGTTTTGGTAATGACTTTAATTATAATTTCATTGATACATTTATAGGTTTAGAATATAAGTTTCAAATAGGTATTGCAACCTTTAAACCCATGTTATATTATCATTTTTACAACTGGAATACCAAACAATTTGAGGCTAAGTTTTCTAAGAATAAAACATTATTGTTACCTCAATTTACAACAAAAATAGAATTTAATAGTAGTGAAAAACTTAATTTCAGATATAAATTAAACGCACGTTTTCCTAGTATTAATCGTTTAGCTAACAATTTTATATTGAATAATTTTAATAGTGTTTTTAAAGGTGATACGACTTTAGAAAATCAATTATATCATACAGCAAGTTTAAGATATTACAAGTTTAGCTTATTTAAAAACTTAAATATAAACGCTGGAGTTAGTTTTAATAAAAAAATAAAACATTTTAAAAGCGTAATACAATTAAATGGCATTAATCAATTTAGCACACAAATTCTTTTTCAAGAACCTGAACAGAATTGGTCTGTAAATGGTCGTATTGCAAAAAAAATCAATAAAATTCGCTATTCATTTAAAAGCAATTTTTCGTACAATGGTTTTTATCAAATTTTGAATAATGAAACCAATTTAAATATTTCAAAGAATGTATCAACAACTTTAAGTACAGAAACCTTTTTTAAGAATTTTCCAAACATTGAAATTGGTTACACAAAAGATTTTAGTAATTATCGTTCATTGGGTGCTATCAATAAATTTGAAAATGATAGGTTTTTCACATATTTAGAATATGATTTTTTAAATGATTTTATATTAAAAGCTGATTATACTTTTGATAGTTATAATAACAAAAATAGTAATACAAAAAATACGTTTGATAACGCAAATGCATCTTTGTTTTATCAAAAAGAAGATAGTCCTTGGGGTTTTGAAATTAACGCAACAAATCTTTTTGATACATCATTCAAACAACAAAATTCATTTAATAGTTTCCTAATTAGCGATAGTAAAACCTTCATCTTACCACGAATTATTATGTTTAAGGTTTCATATAAATTATAATTATTTCTTAACTATTTTACCCTAGAAGGGTTTTTTATTTATCAACAATTCACGCTTGTAATTCAATAATTCGTAATTTTATACAAATAAACTACGAATTAAATGATAAACAAAAAAGTTGCTAATGTTCAAGAGGCGCTTCAGGGTGTAAAAGATAATATGACTTTTATGCTTGGTGGTTTTGGACTTAGCGGTATTCCAGAAAATGCCATAGCAGAATTAGTTAAACTCAATATTAAAGGTTTAACCTGTATTTCTAATAATGCAGGTGTAGACGATTTTGGATTAGGGTTATTACTTCAAAAGCATCAAATAAAAAAAATGGTGTCGTCTTATGTTGGAGAAAATGATGAGTTTGAAAGACAGATGCTGTCAGGTGAATTAGATGTAGAATTAATTCCACAAGGTACGCTTGCAGAACGTTGTAGGGCAGCACAAGCAGGATTTCCTGCAATTTACACACCTGCGGGCTACGGAACTGAAGTAGCCGAAGGAAAAGAAACAAGAGAATTTGATGGTAAAATGTATGTTTTAGAACACGCTTTTAAAGCAGATTTTGGATTTGTAAAAGCATGGAAAGGAGACGCTGCGGGTAATTTAATTTTTAAAGGGACAGCAAGAAATTTCAACCCGAATATGTGTGGAGCGGCAAAAATTACAGTTGCTGAGGTTGAAGAATTAGTGCCTTTAGGAACTTTAGATCCAAATCAAATACATATTCCAGGAATTTTTGTGCAACGTATTTTTAAAGGAGAACGCTTTGAAAAACGAATTGAGCAACGAACGGTTAGACAAAGAAATTAATTATGGCTTTAGATAAAAATGGAATTGCAAAACGTATTGCACAAGAAGTACAAGACGGTTACTATGTAAACTTAGGAATCGGTATACCGACTCTGGTTGCTAATTATGTGAGAAATGATATTGAAGTTGAGTTTCAAAGCGAAAATGGCGTATTAGGAATGGGACCATTTCCTTTTGAAGGTGATGAAGATGCCGATGTTATAAACGCGGGGAAACAAACCATAACAACATTACCAGGAGCTAGTTTTTTTGATTCTGCTACCAGTTTTTCAATGATACGAGGGCAACATGTAGATTTAACAATACTTGGTGCTATGGAAGTTTCAGAAAATGGTGATATAGCAAATTGGAAAATTCCAGGTAAAATGGTAAAAGGTATGGGAGGCGCAATGGATTTAGTTGCTAGTGCAGAAAACATTATAGTTGCCATGATGCATACTAATAAAAGAGGAGAATCTAAATTATTAAAAAACTGCTCTTTGCCTTTAACAGGAGTTGGATGTGTAAAAAAAATAGTTACGAATTTAGCTGTTTTAGAAGTTACTTCTGAGGGTTTTAAACTTTTAGAACGAGCTCCAGATGTTACAGTTGAAGATATTAAAAATGCAACTGAAGGTACTTTAATTATTGAAGGTAATATTCCAGAAATGAAAATGTAAAATAAATGTCAATTTTCAAGAGGTTTGTTAATTGTAAAATTTTTCTTATATTTAATAGCTTTATAAAAGCTGTAAATTGCAACCTAATCGATGAAACGTTAAAATAATATACGTTTCATCGATTTTTTTTGTTTTTAATCTGATTATATAAAAAAAGGTTACATATTTACATCCCCAAAAAACCAAACAAAATATAGATTTCCCCCAAATCTACTCTAAATTTTAAAATTATGAGTTTTGCAACAAACCTACCTGAACAACCTCCTATTAATGAAAGTAAATTTAAAGAAACGCTTCGAGAGAATTTACGTTTTATAAAAAGCTTAGCTTATTTAACTAAAAAAATATTTATGCTATAATCCTTTTGGGATAGCATTAATCAATCTTTTTGTGTATTCTTTTTTAGGTGTGTTGTAAATAATATCAGCATCATCTAATTCTTCAATAATACCATTATTCATAACCAATAACTGGTCTGCCATATATTTTACTACAGCTAAATCGTGCGAAATAAAAATATAGGTAAAACCAAAAGTTTCTTTAAGTTCATTCAACAAATTCAATACTTGAGCTTGTACCGAAATATCTAAAGCAGAAACAGATTCGTCGCATACAATCAATTTGGGTTGTAATGCAATGGTTCTTGCAATACCTATTCGTTGTCTTTGTCCGCCAGAAAATTCATGTGGATAGCGGTTAAAATAATCTGCAGATAAACCAACGCGATTTAAAAGATTTATAGCTTCTTCTTTTCGTTCTTCATCAGAATTAAAAAGGTTGTGAACTTTCATAGGTTCTATAATAGCTTCACCAATAGGAATTCTTGGATTTAAAGACGAATAAGGGTCTTGAAAAATAATTTGAATTTCTTTTCTAAGCTTTTTTATTTCAGAATTTGGCAATTTAGTTATATCAACACCTTTATATAAAATTTGTCCAGCAGTAGCTTTATCTAATTGAAGAATGGTATTTCCTAAAGTAGATTTCCCACAACCAGATTCTCCAACCAATCCTAAAGTTTCGCCTTCATATAATTTAAAACTCACCTTATTTACAGCTTTAAAAACTTCTGGTTTAGTAAACCAACCTGATTTAGAAATATATTCTTTTTCAATATTTATTATTTCTAATAAAGGTTTCTTGCTATAAAGTTTTTCATGTTTTAATTTTCGCTCTTCAGTAGATATTATTTCCTTTTTAGTAGTATTATTTAAGTAGTCTTGTATGGTTGGTAATACCTTTAATCTAGTTTTTAGTGATGGTCGCGAATTTATAAGTGCTTTTGTATATACGTGTTGAGGTGTTTTAAAAATTGAAGATACATTGCCTTGTTCAACAATTTCACCTTTATACATGACTAGAACATTATCTGCTATTTCAGAAATTAAAGACAAATCATGAGTTATAAAAATGATACTCATTTTTGTTTTTTCTTGGAGCTCTTTTAGTAGGCTTATAATTTCTTTTTGTACCGTAACATCTAATGCGGTTGTGGGTTCGTCAGCAATTAAAATATCTGGATTGCATGCAATAGCCATAGCAATCATGACACGTTGTTTTTGTCCACCAGAAATTTCGTGTGGATATGCATTATAAACACGTTCTATATTAGGAAGTTTTACGTTTTCAAAAAGTAAAATTGTTTCTTGTTTTGCGTCTTTTTTTGAAAGGTTCGTATGTTGCAATAAAATTTCTTGTACTTGCTTTCCGCATTTCATAGATGGATTTAAAGAACTCATAGGTTCTTGAAATATGACCGCTATTTTTTTACCGCGAATATTTTGAAATTCATTAGAAGATAATTTAGTTAAATCAATATCTTCATATATAATACTCCCTGAAGTTATTTCTGATAATTTTTTGGGAAGTAGCCCTAAAATAGCCAAAGAAGATACAGATTTTCCTGAACCAGATTCGCCAACAATACCTAGTATTTCATTTTTATTTAAAGTATATGAAATATTATGTATTACTTCATTGTCTCCAAATGAAATAGACAGGTTTTTAACTTTTAAAATTGAAGACATATTTAAATAATTAATTCTGATAACAAAGATACCAAATGTATGTGTAAATTTATTTGTAAGTATTTTATACACAAGAAAATTCTTTTAATAAATTATGCAACTCAAGTTATTAGAATAGTTATTGTTACTGAGCTTTCAACAGGATGTTCAGGAGGAATTTTATCTTTCCCTTATTCAGAAGGATTCGAAAATACTATTGGAGCTTGGACACAATCTGGTGCTGATGACTTAAATTGGACAGTTGATGCAAATGGAACGCCTTCAAGTGGAGCAGAACCATTAAGTGCAGTTCAAGGTAGTTTTATATTTATGTAGAAGCTTCAGGAAATAACAAGGTTATTCTAACAAACAGGCCAATTCTTAATTCACCTTATTTCGATTTAAGTGCAGCATCAACGGCAACATTTAATTTCAATTACCATCAATATGGTTCTTCAAACATGGGAACTTTAGATTTTTTTAATTTAAAAGAAATTAAAAAAACAGGCTTTCGATACTCAATCTTTTTTGAGAAAAACAAAACAGGATTTCAAAAAAAGACCTCAACCCTTTTCGTGAAACCTAGTTTGTATAAAAGAGAATTAAATATGAATAATTTCGCTGTCATCAAGTAAATCATCACCACGTAAGCGCAAGAAAATTTGAGCCACAGCAATCGTGTCTTTTTCGCAGTAAACGATAATTCTATCAATTTCATTTTCTTCGTAAAAAACGCGGTAAACCTCACTGCCATCAATATCGTCTTTAGGTGAAGGAATGCCTAAAACATTAGTCAATAATTTTAAAGATGTATAGGTTTTATAATCACCAAATTTCCATAAATCTAAAGTATCTAGATGCGGAACTTCCCATGGTTTTTTACCAAAGAGATTTAATTTATAGGGTAATTCTATATTATGAATTATCATACGCCGTGCTATGTATGGAAAATCGAATTCCTTGCCATTATGCGCACAAAGCAAATGTTTATTTTCACTAAAATGAGAAATTAATAAGTTTTTAAAATCTTTTAAAATTTTAATTTCATCACCATAAAAAGAAGTAGTTCTGAATTTTCTTAAATCGCCTTGAATATTAAAATAGCCAACCGAAATACAAACAATTTTCCCGAATTCAGCCCAAATTCCTGCGCGTTCGTAAAATTCTTCGGCAGTAAATTCGTCTTTACGTTGGTACTGTGATTTATGTTCCCAAAGTGCTTGTTTGGTCTCATCTAAATCAGAAAAATGCTGCACTTCTGGAACTGTTTCAATGTCCAGGAATAAAATATTTTCAAGATTTAGTTTACTAATCATAAGTGTTATTTATTCAACATTTTATAAGCCTCTTCAACATAAATATTAATGTCTTCAGAGAACATGCCAATACCAGCATCGGGTGATTTTTGATGACCTAAACGAACAATAATTACATTATCATTTGGCTCAACAATAACATATTGGCCTAAATGACCACGCATCATAAAGAAAGATTTTTCATTCATTTTACTTAACCACCAACCATAACCATATTCTGGAGCAAAACGTGGTGTTACAGATTTTGCTACAAACGCAGAATCTATAATTTGTTTTCCGTTCCATTTTCCGTGGTCTTTATAAAGTTTACCAAAACGCGCAAAATCTTTTGCATTACTAGCAATACAACAATATGCTTTTACCAAATCGTGGTCTTCACTATCTACTTGCCAAAGTGTAGAATTTTCACTTCCAAGAGGTTTCCAAAATTTTTCAGTTAGGTAGTCGTATATTTTTTTACCAGAGGCTTTTTCAATAACCATGGCTAATAACTGTGTATCTCCACTTGCATATTTAAAGGCTTGTCCTGGTTCGTCAACAACTTTTAAACCTAACATTACTTTTTCTAAATCATCATCAAAATATGCACGTGTTGTAATTGATAATGGCGAATAATAAGCTTCATCCCAATTGGTTCCAGAGCTCATACTTGATAAATCTCCAACAGTCATTTTTGCTGCTAATCCTTCGCTAAATTCTGGAAAGAAATCACCAACGGGTTGATTTAAACTTTTTATGTAACCATCTTCAATTGCTTTTTGCATCAATCCAGATACATAACTTTTTGCCATAGAAAATGAGTTAGATTTGGAATTTTCATTAAAACCATCGTAATAATTTTCGAACCATATACTATCATTTTTAATAATCACGTAAGCAATTGTTCCAAAATCGGTATTGGCTTTAACCAACCTTTCGGTTTCTGTAACCGAATTATAATCTTTATGATTCGCCCAAGGTTGTGGCGTTCCCGCCTTAATAGTTTGATTGTCAAACTCTTTATAATCTTCTAAATATGCTGTACTATGACCTTTTATATAAATGGTTCTTACTGCTTTTATTAAATAATCTGTATCAGTTACATAAAGCACAATAATTAATAAACCGAAAAGAATAACAATCCATTTAAGGAGTTTTTTAAGAAATTTCATTGGTATAATTTAGTTTGAAATAAAGATAAGAAAATTATGTTATCTTGATTCAAACTTCATTCAAAACAAACTTTGTTGTTTATAAGGGCTTTCGTGTTCTAATAACCATTGTTTACGGTATAAGCCGCTAGCGTAACCAGTTAAACTGCCGTCGCTACCAATAACTCTGTGGCAAGGAACAATAATCCAAAGTGGGTTTTTACCATTAGCATTGGCAACTGCACGAATGGCTTTTACATCGCCTAATTGTTGCGAAAGTTGAAGATAAGAAAGGGTTTTTCCGTAAGGAATAGTTGATAAAGCATCCCAAACACGATTTTGAAAATCGGTGCCTTGTGGATTTAATTTTAAGCTGAAATTTTTTCGATTTCCTTCAAAATATTCATTGAGTTGATGTACGCAATCTTCAAGTTCAATAGGAATGACGTCTGTAATTTTTTCTTCTGAATTTAGAACAGAAACTGAAGCAATCCCACTAGAATCACCAATAATTTTTGTGACGCCTAAAGGTGATTTTATAAAACAAGTTTTCATTTAGTCTTGCTTTTTTTCTTCAATTAAACCTAAACGTTTAGCTCTAGATTCCCAACTTTTTCTAGCAAGCATTTGTAAGTCTGCAACATTATCACTTTCGTCCATAATTTCAAGTCCAAGTAGTGTTTCAATAACATCTTCTTGCGTAACTAAACCGCTTACCGAACCGTACTCATCAACAACCAAAGCGATGTGTTCTCTTTTAGCAATTAGCTTCTCAAACAAATCAGGAATAGGTAAATTTCTTGTTGTAATAGTGAGCTCTCGTTTTATGGATTTTAAAAGTTGTTCGCCTTTACCTTTTATGATGGCTTCCATTAAATTATCTTTTAAAAAGTAACCCGAAATTTCATCAACGCTACTTCCGTAAATTGGAATTCTTGAAAATTTTAAATTAGGATTTGCATCATAAAACTCTTGAATTTTCATCTCCTCTGAAGCTGTTTTAAGAACAGTTCTAGGTGTCATAATATCTTTTACAAGAACTTCTTTAAAAGTCAATAAGTTTTTAATAATCTTACTTTCAGATTCTTGAAACACGCCTTCTTTGTGAGCCATATCTGCCATAACATGAAAGTCTTCTCTGCTCAATACACTTCCATGATGTCCTTTGCTACCAATAAGTTTTGTGGTGAGTTGTAATAACCATAAAATACCAGTCCATTTTAATGGAAAAATCAAAATTTTTAATGCTTTGGTTGTGAAATTTGCGAGCTGTTTCCAATAGGTCGCTCCAATGGTTTTTGGAATAATTTCTGAAGCTATTAGTATAAAAAGCGTCATTATTGATGATACAACACCAACCATTAAATCTTCTGTAAATTCTATTCCAAATACTGTTTTTGTTTGTGAGCCATATAATTCTACATAGGCAACTTTAGCCTGTACGCCTACTAAAATGGCACCAACTGTATGCGCAATAGTGTTTAGCGTTAGTATTGCAATTAATGGTCTATCAACGTCGGTTTTTAAAGCTTCTAATGCGTTGGCATAGGCTTTACCTTCTTTCTTTTTTACATTAATAAATGTTGGTGTTACGCTTAATAGAACTGCTTCTAAAATGGAGCATAAAAATGAAAAGAAAATAGATACAAAAGCAAATAATAAAAGTAAAGCCATAGTCTGTAATAAAGGTTCTAAAGTACTAATTATTTGTGAATTGTTCTTTACTTTTTATAGCTTGATAAAATACTTGTTGAAGTGAAGGTCTTATATTAAGATTATATAAATTTCTGTGTATTCTGGAAGGATAAACTCGATTTGAAAGAAAAATGAAAACCATATCGTGCTTTGGGTCTGCCCAAACAAAAGTTCCTGTAAAACCTGCATGTCCAAAACTTTCTGGGCTAACTTCTGGAGCTGGATATGATTTTTTTATGCTCAAAGTATCATTACCAATTAAAGGCTTGTCGAAACCTAAACCTCTTCTGTTGTTGTTTTCAGAATATTGAATGCGTGTAAATTCGTTAACTGTTGAGGTTTTTAAATATTGTTTTCTACTATAAGTTCCTTTTTGCATATACATTTGCATGATGATTGCTAAATCTAAAGCACTACCAAATAATCCTGCATTTCCTGAAACACCACCTAACAATGCAGCGTTTTCATCATGAACCCAAGCTTTGGTTAGGTCTTTTCTAAAAATGGTGTCTATTTCTGTTGGAACAATATTATTCTTGAAATGTTTTTTAACAGGAAGGTAACCTAAAGTTTCACAACCTAAAGGCTTGTAAAAGTTTTCATCTAAATAGGTTTGATAACCTTTGTTAGTAATATTTTCAATGAGTTGTGGATAAATTAAAGACGCCATTCCTGAATACAAATAAACTTTTTCTGCGTTTACTTTAGACTTTTTAATTTTTCTGAATATCACTTTATTAAAACGCTTATTCACATATATATTAGAATATACTTGTTTGGAAAAACGCTTTGATTTTTTATTTCTAATAAATCGTTTTTTAATTTTCCCATTTTTATTCACTTTATTTACAAAGGCAATATAAGGCTGTAAACCAGATTGATGCGATAATAATTCGCGAAGTGTAATGTCTTTTTTATCTTTTTTGTTTTTCCAAGATTTCCAGTATTGGCTAAAAGGTTTGTCTAAATCTAGTTTCCCTTCTTCATAAAGTTTCATTAAAGCAGGTAAAGGACCTAATATTTTGGTAACTGATGCTAAATCGTAGAGATCGTCTAAAGCAACTTTCTGTATATTATCATATGTGTGATAACCATAAGTTTGATGAAAAATGATTTTACCTTTTTTTGCGACCAAAAGTTGTGCTCCAGGAAATGCTTTTTCATTAATGCCAGAAGTGATTATAGAATCTACTTTTAATTGAATATAAGTTGAATTTAAACCAACAGATTCTGGAGTGTCATAAGTAAGTTGAGCACTTACTATTTGAACACAAAAAAGAAAACAACAAAGAGTTAAAGTTTTAATATGAAGCATGAATTCAAGAATAATAATCTTCTTGGAAGTTACGAAATCAATTTTACAATATCCTTTGCAAAATACGAAGCAATTACATCTGCACCAGCACGTTTTATTGCTGTGATTTGCTCCATCATAATAGCATCATGATTTAACCAACCTTTTTCGGCAGCAGCTTTAATCATAGCATATTCTCCAGAAACTTGATATACCGCAACAGGAACATCGACTTCGTTTTTTATTTCACGAACAATATCTAAATAAGCAATTCCTGGTTTTATCATCACGATATCTGCACCTTCATCAATATCCATTTCTGTTTCACGAATAGCTTCAAAACGGTTGGCATAATCCATTTGATAGGATTTTTTATTCTTCGGAATATTTTGAGCATCAACTGGAGCTGAATCTAAAGCATCACGAAAAGGTCCATAAAAAGCAGAGGCATATTTAGCCGAATAACTCATAATACCTGTATCAACAAAACCATTATCTTCTAATGCTTCACGGATTGATAAAATTCGTCCATCCATCATATCACTCGGAGCAACAAAATTTGCGCCTGCTTCTGCGTGGGACACACTCATTTCTGCTAAAATATCTACGGTTTCGTCGTTTAAAACCTGTCCGTTTTCAATAATACCATCGTGACCGTAAACTGAATATGGGTCAAGTGCAACATCTGTCATTACCAGCATTTCTGGGCAAATATTTTTAACCGTTTTTATAGCACGTTGCATCAATCCGTTAGAATTTAAAGCTTCGGTTCCTTTATTATCTTTTAAATTATCTGGTACTTTTACAAATAGTAAAATCGATTTCAGACCTAGTTCCCAAAGTTCTTTTATTTCACCTTCAAGCAAATCTAAACTGTATCGAAAGTAGTTTGGCATAGAAGCAATTTCTTCTTTAATGCCTTTGCCTTCAACAATAAAAAGCGGTACTAAAAAATCGGTTGGTGTAATTATGGTTTCACGAACTAAGGAGCGAATAGCTTCGTTTGTTCTTAATCTTCGGTGTCTTTTTAGTGGATACATTTTATAAGTATTCTGTTATATTTTTGTCTGTTTAAATCGTCATCGAAAAAATTCGTGTTTCTGGTTTTTTGTCAATTAATCGTAAATCAAAAGCCATACAAATGTTACGAACAAACATGCGCCCTTTTTCTTTAACGATAATGCCTTCTCCTGAAATTTCTAACAAATCATCATCTATCATTTCCTGTAAACGATTAATAATTCCGTTTTTGGTTTTAGGCTCTAATTTATTATTCCAATTAGTTTCTAAATTACACATTAAATCTAAAATGTGTTTTCTAATAACCAAATCGGTTTCGGTTAATAAATGACCTCTAAATATAGGAATTTCGCCGTCGTTAACTCTTTTGGTATATGTTTCAACTTTTTTTTCATTTTGAGCAAAACCATACCACGAATCACTAATTGAAGACATGCCTAAGCCTATCATTAATTTAGTTTTTCCAGATGAGTAACCCATAAAATTACGATGTAATTTATTGTTTTTCATTGATTTATATAGCAAATCGGTTGGTAATGCAAAATGGTCCATCCCAATTTCTACATAACCATTATCAAAAAAAAGTTGTTTTCCTAATTCGTATAAATGGCGTTTTTCATTATCTTTTGGTAAATCATTTTCATCAAAACCTCTTTGCCCAACTCCTTTTATCCATGGCACGTGAGCGTAACTGTAATAGGCAATTCTATCAGGTTTTAATTCGATTGTTTTTTTAATAGTATCGCGAATTGATGCTTCTGTTTGAAATGGAAGCCCAAAAATTAAATCATGACTTATAGATTCGTAGCCAATTTTTCTTGATAAATCGTTTACTTTTTTTACTTGTTCAAAGCTTTGTACTCTATGAATTGCGTTCTGAACAATAGGGTCATAATCTTGAATTCCAAAACTATTTCTTCGTGAACCTAAATTGTATAAAGTTTGTAGTTGTTTTTCGGATGTATGGTTTGGATGTCCTTCATAACTCAACTCAAAATCAGGCATTTTCTCTGCCTTTTTAAAAATACCATTAATTAGTTTTTCTAAATTTTCTGATGAAAAAAATGTTGGTGTTCCGCCTCCTAAATGTATTTCTTTAATTTTTGGTTGTTCATCAAATAAGTCACAATATAATTGCCATTCTTTTAAAACGGTATCCATATAAGGTTCTTCAACAGTGTGTCGTTTTGTAATGCGCTTGTGGCACGCGCAGAACGTACATAAGCTTTCGCAAAAAGGCAAATGAATATATAAACTAATGCCTTCTTCATTATTGCTTTCAGTAAAAGATTTCTGCATTGATTTTTCCCAAACATCAATTGCTATTCCTTCGGCATCCCAAAATGGCACAGTTGGATAACTCGTATATCGAGGTCCAGGAATATTATATTTTTGAATTAAGTTAGAATTCATTTTTTTATAATTTAAACCATATTTTTATTACAATATGTAGCCTTTTCAAAATCATTTACATTGATTGCTATAAACGGAATTTCAGGAAACATATCTTTTAAAATAGTTACAATTTGTTTTGAAAGGTTTGCTTTTTGTTCGGTGGTTCTACCTTGCATAATATTAGCAAATACGTGAATAAAATTGTCTTGCTTGCCACCAACTAAATAATCTTTTTCAAAAGGATTTATACGTACTTTAATATCTGCTTCATCAAATAAATTGGTATTTACAGCAGCATTGTGTACTGCTAATAAAACAGTATTTGGTTCTTGTAAGTCAAGAATTTGTTTTGAGCAATCTATTACAAAATGGGGCATAATTTAATTTTTATATAATTCGTAAAGCTCCATGTCTACTGGGTTTTCTTCTGGAGGCGTAAATTCGTTTTTCAAGGTTTTTACCCAAATGTAATTACAGTTTTTAGCAACTTTAACGCTTGCTATATTACTTTTATGAGCTATAATTTGAAGTGTTTTTAAATCTAAATTTTTAAAAGCATATTCCGAAAGTAATTTTACAGCGTTTGTTGTAATATTTTTTCCTTCATATTCGTAACCAATACAGTATGCTAATTCACCTTGCTTTGTAGTGTTGTCTAATTCTTTTATATAAACCAATCCTACTAATTGATTGGTTTCATTTTCTTTAATAGTGAATAAATATTCTTCTTTTTTATTAAATTCTTTTACCTTTTTTTCAACAAACAATTTAGATAAATCTGGTGTTAAATTCTGCTGCAATGTTTGTGGAAAAAAGCGCTTAAATCTATCTTCGTTAGCAACCATTAAATTACAAATATTCCAAGCATCTTTTTCTTGAATTGCATTTATATGATATGTGCTGAAACTTAAAATCATAGTGTTGAAATATTTGATGAATTGAGTTTGTTTTGAACCTTTAAAAGTTCAACTGTTTTTATCGAAGCTGCAGTTACCGAAAGCGGTAAAACAATGATGATTCCAATAATAGGAATTAGTAAAAACAACATAAAAACAATACCGTTTCCAATAGCAATACCGCGATGTTTACGCACAAATGTTAAGCTTTCTTTATATTTAAAATGACGTTCTAAAGTGTAATCCATATTACCAAAACCTGCATAATAGGCTTGTACTAAAAATAATAATACCGTAGAAAAAATGCCAATTACAGGTATAAAACTAATTAGCAGAATGGGGATGGTTAACAGCAATTCCATGCCTAAATTTCTAATATTTATTCTAATACCTCTCCAAAGTTGTTCTTTAAAAGAGGTGTTTCTATGATTATGATTTTCTATACCTGTTAAATGTGCTTCTATTTTCTCTGAAACGGGACTCATAAAAGGTGCAGATAATGCCATAATGATGTGTTTGTAAACGATTAAACCTAATGCTAAAACGAGTATACCACCAATAACATTTGAAATAGAAGTAAAGGTTTCTTTTCCCCAATCCCAAATCCAAATTTTGGAAATAAAACCACCAATATTATCTGATAATCCGTAAGCTGAAAACCCAATAACGGTAGCTGTTAAGACACTAATAAGCATCGGAATTCCAAAATATTTCCAAAGTCCAAGCTTAGAAATTAGTTTGAAAGTTCCTGTGTATG
>Ga0256845_1001708_pt1 | contig 17186 bp, 15 predicted proteins | sample RiftiametaG_FD_189101 | JGI IMG/M metagenome (GOLD analysis project Ga0256845, IMG submission 189101) | Tube worm associated microbial communities from hydrothermal vent at the East Pacific Rise, Pacific Ocean - Riftia | ecosystem: Host-associated > Annelida > Integument > Unclassified ...
CGGTGTTTGAGCATGTGTCGGGAGATATTGTGGTCATCCAGGATGCGGACCTTGAATATAATCCTGAAGAATACCATGTCCTTATCAAACCGATTCTGGAGAACCGGGCGGATGTGGTGTATGGGTCGCGTTTTTTGACCGGCGCTGAACGGCGGGTTCTCTTATTCTGGCATTCGGTGGGGAATCAACTGCTGACCTTTCTGTCAAATATGGTGACAGACCTCAATCTGTCGGACATGGAAACCTGTTACAAGATGTTTCGGGCTGATATTCTGAAGCACATGACGATTGAACAGAACCGGTTTGGTTTTGAGCCGGAGTTCACCGTCAAAATTTCAAAACTGAAACGTATCAAAATCTATGAAGTCGGTATTTCCTATAATGGACGCGATTATTCTGAAGGCAAAAAAATTGGGTGGAAAGACGGCATTGTCGTACTATGGTGTTTGTTGAAGTACCGATTTCTTGCATAATGCTGTGAGAGGCTTTTCACGTAGAGGGCCGGAGAGGAAAAAATTGAAAAATTTCCTTCATTTTGACGATTGATCAACATGACGCACACACTGCCATGAAGCGCATCAACTCATTGACTCCCCTGCGAAAATTTCTGTTCGTCATGACGCGTTTATCATCATCTGTCAGGAGAACACGTACATGAAAATCTATCTCATTAAACCAAGATTCCCTGTGACCTATTGGGGGTTTGAATATTCACAAGATATCAGTGGAGTCGGCTACACATCGCCGCCACTCAGTCTGGCAACCGTTGCAGCGTTAACCCCTTCGGATATTGACGTTGAGATTTGCGATGAGAACATTGAAGAGATCAACTATGACAACGATTGCGATATTGTGGGCCTGACGGCCTACCTCATGCAAGGCCCGCGGGCTTTTCATATCGCCGAAGAATTTCGGAAACGGGGCAAACTTGTTGTGCTTGGCGGCCCGATTACAGGACTGAATATTGAGAGCTGCCGTGGCAAAGTGGATGTGATTTTTGTCGGTGAGGCCGAATATACCTGGAAACAATTTCTTGAAGAGTATCGTCAAGGGAGCTATCGACACGAGTATGTGCAGACTGAAAAAGTGGATATGCACGATTCACCTGTGCCGCGTATGGACTTGCTGAAATTGGATCAGTATGTCCATGCAGCCATTCAGACCACACGCGGATGCCCCTTTGGTTGCGAATTTTGTGATATTGTGGTGCTTTTCGGACGAAAAGTCCGCTATAAAGATGTGTCCCAGGTGATTGCCGAAATGCGTGAAGCTGCCAAACAACCGATTGACTCAATTTTTTTTACCGACGATAATTTTATCGGCAACAAAAAGTATGCCAAAGAATTGCTCACGGCCATTATCGAGTTTAATGCCCAGGCCAAAAAACCGATGGCTTTCATGACGCAGGTGTCCATCAATCTGGCACAAGATGGCGAACTGTTGGATTTGATGCAGAGGGCCAATGTGACTACCGTGTTTATCGGGATTGAAACGCCTCGTAAATCGAGCCTGCAAGAAGTGAATAAGGGACAAAATGTCAAAACCGATTTGCTCCAGGATGTCGAGAAAATCCAGTCCTACAATATTTCTGTCTCCGCTGGCATGATTGTCGGCTTCGATCATGATGATCAGAATATCTTCCAGGAACAACTCGATTTTATTATGGATGCCAATATTCCCTGGGCGATGACAGGTATTCTTCAGGCAGTGCCGGAAACGCCGTTGTACAAACGTTTACAGAAGGAGAATCGCCTGGATATGGCCGCTGAATATTTTGAAGTCGATAATACCGCCCTTGATGTGAATATCGTGCCTAAGAAAATGACCAAAGAAGAGTTAGTGCATGGCTATCTGTGGTTGGTCAGGCAGTTATACAGCTATGATAATTATGCCAAACGGGTATTGGGAGCGCTTCGTACGTATAAAAAACTGACCAGCCGGACAGTATCAGTGCCGAGCGTCTGGCAGCTCAAAGTGGTGTTGCGGACTCTGCGATACTTTCTGTTGACTGTTGATCGGAAACGGCGTAAATTTTTCTGCGACATTACCTTCTATACCCTGCGGCACAGATCGTTTGCCCTGGTTGAGGCGATGACTTATATTGTTTCTTTTAAACATTTACACACCTATGTTTATACCCATTTGGAACATGTGCTCGATCACAAGGCGGCGCTTGCCCCATCTGCCATGCCTCAAGCCGTTTTCGACGGCAAGCAGACATTACTTTCGGCCTATGAAGAGTTGTTCAGACATGCGGCAGCGGTCAGTCAGCAGGCGACGGCGGCGTATGATGAAGTAAAAACCCATGCGGCAACGGTTGGGAAGCAGGCGGTGTCAGCCAAAAAACGGGCGACCACGAAATATGATGAACTCAAAACATGGGCCGCGGCGGCGAACGCTCAGGCGACTGAAACCCAGAAAGAGCTAGGGACGTATGTGACGGCGATCAGCAAACAGGCGCTTGTTCGTTATGAAGAACTGCACCGTCAGGCTGTGATCGCGAGAAAACAAGCTGCTCTCGCCTATGAAGAATTGGGCAAACAAGCCGTTGCTGTGAGCTATCAAGCAACAGGACATTATGAAGATCTGCGAAAACTCGCAGCAGAAAAAAGCGAGCAGGCCTTAGCAGCCTATGAGGAATTACAGGCGCAAGTGGCCGCACTAAAGAAACGAATTGCCAGTATGTATGGAGAGTTAAGCGAGCAGGCGGCGGCAATCAGCGCCCAAGCCGCCACGATTAGCAAACGCGTTGCCGCCATGTACAAAGACCTGGAAGTTCAGGCGATTACAGCCAACACAAAAGCCGCACACCTGATCGAAGAACTTGAAACAATTCTGACGCACACTTCTCCGCCCCAGGCCGTATAACACGAGTATTATTGGTGTGTCATCTATCTGTTGATCTGACGTAGGGGCGCGTCGCCGCGCTCCTACACAATTTCCCCAGGCCAGCTTCTCTCGTTCCCAGGCTCCAGCTTGGAAACGCCTGAATCTTCCCCCGGTTTTTCGAGTCGAAAGACGACTGCACCCAGCGGGGGTAATGTCAGGTTTAAGGAATACGGCTGTCCCTGCCAGGGGATGTGATCGGCCAGATAGCCGCCGTGATTTCCTTGCCCGCTTCCACCGTATTGTTTATCATCGCTATTGACTAACTCAATATAGTAGCCTGGCAATGGAACGCCAATACGATAGCCCTGACGGGGCACTGGAGTGAAATTGCAGACAAATACCAGAGTCTCTTCCTCTTTTTCGAGATTCTTCCGCATGAAGGAAATTACACTATTGTCAGAATCGTGAAAATCGATCCATTCAAAACTCTGATGGTTTGCATCATGATACGAGAGTGCGGATTCTTCTTGATAGAAAGTATTCAAATCTCGCACATATTGCTGGAGTTGCCGGTGCATATCATATTCCAGCAGGTTCCAGTCTAAACTCTTTTCACTGTTCCACTCAATCCATTGTCCGAATTCGCCTCCCATAAACAACAGTTTTTTCCCGGGATGACCGAACATGAAGGCGTATAACAGGCGCAGATTGGCAAATTTCTGCCACATATCACCCGGCATTTTATCCAACAGCGAGCGTTTACCATGCACCACCTCATCATGAGACAAGACGAGCATAAAATTTTCGTGAAAGGCGTAGAGCAAGGCAAACGTGATCATGTTATGATGATATTTTCTGTGGATCGGTTCTTTTTCCATATATGTCAGCATATCATGCATCCATCCCATGTTCCATTTGAAGAGAAATCCCAGGCCGCCCAGATGGACAGGATGCGACACTCCGGGCCAGGAGGTGGATTCTTCCGCAATCGTTAAGACACCCGGAAAGAGTTCATAGATTTTTGCATTCAACTCTTTTATAAACGAGATCGCTTCCAGATTTTCCCGTCCACCATACTGATTCGGAACCCATTCTCCGTCGTTCCGCGAATAATCCAGGTATAACATTGAGGCGACAGCATCGACCCGAATCCCGTCGATGTGATATTTTTCAAACCAGAACAGGGCATTGGCGACGAGGAAATTACGGACTTCATTGCGCCCATAGTTAAAGATCAATGTTCCCCAATCCTTATGTTCACCCTGACGCGGATCCGCATGTTCGTATAAAAACGATCCGTCAAAATAGGCCAGCGCATGGCTATCGCGGGGAAAATGTGCGGGAACCCAATCGACAATCACCCCGATTCCCGCTTTATGGCAGGCATTGATGAAGTACATCAAATCTTTTGGCGTGCCGAACCGGCTGGTTGGAGCATAATAGCCGGTGACTTGATACCCCCACGACGCATCCAGCGGATGTTCGGCAACAGGAAGCAATTCGATATGCGTGAAGCCCATCTCTTTCACATAGGGGATGAGTTGTTCGGCTGATTCACGATAGGTCAGGAAGCGGTTCTGCTCTTCTGGCAGGCGTCTCCAGGAACCGAGGTGCACTTCATACACTGAGACTGGTTTTTGTAGCGGTGCGTCGTGTTCCCGGCTGCGAATCCATTCCTGATCGCTCCATTCAAATCCTTCGATATTGGCGATCACGCTCGACGTTTCCGGGCGTTTCTGACAATAAAAGGCATAGGGATCGGCTTTCAGGTAGAGGTGATCAAATTGTGTTTTAATTTCGAATTTATAGAGCACGCCTTCTTCCAGTTTCGGGATAAACAGTTCCCAGATTCCAGACATGCCTCGCAGGCGCATCGGATGCTTGCGCCCATCCCATCCATTAAAATCACCGACAATACTGACCCGTTTGGCATTGGGCGCCCACACCGCAAAAAATGCGCCTGACACTCCGTCTAAGGTCATCAGATGACAGCCCAATTTGTCGTAAATATTGTAATGCTTTCCTTCGCCAAACAAATACAGATCATCCTCACTCAGCACTGGCATAAATGAGTAGACATCGTAAAACCGTGTTGTACGTCCCTGCTCGTCAATGGTTTCAAGCTGGTACGGAAAAAAATCCTGGCGATCTGGAAACACAGCCTCAAAAAATCCGGTGTCAGGTATGCGTTCCATCGGAGAGAGAGTCTCATCCTCCGGGATATAGACAAAGCTTTCCTGAACATCAGTGAAATAGGCTCTGACGACAATTGCTCGCTGTCCGTCATCGTAGTCCACTGTGTGCATACCGAGTATCGCAAATGGATCGTGGTGCTCAGACTGGGCAATTTTCTGAATGTCTTTTTTCGTGACTGTCGCTTTCATCTGTTCTACCTCCCATGTAATGTCGTGAATGTCCCTGAACAGGCGTCTGTCGAACGTCCCTCCAAAGGGAACGAAGGCGTGGATTGATTCGCGCTCCCACCGATGAATCGGTGGGCTATTTTCATGCTGCCCCTCCGGGACGGAATAACCCGTAACCCGTAACCCGTAACCCGCTCCAGGCCGTTAAAGTTCTTGTACCAACGTGACTTCGAATATGTTCGGCCAGTTCTTGCCTGTCAGATAGAACGTGTGGGTACTCGGATTATACGCGATCCCATTCAGCACGCTGTCTCCATGAAGAGGCGGCAGTATCCTGAAGATGGGTTGGACCTGGATTATTCCAATCACGTTTCCACTTCCCGGATCGATCTGGACAATTACGTTCTGATACCAGACGTTCGCATAGATGCTGCCGTCAACATATTCCAATTCGTTCAGATAAGGGAGGGGATGCCCCTGAAACGTGATGTGGAGCGTTTTTTCGACCGCAAAGGTGTGAGGATTGCGAAAATACAGGACATCGGTTCCATCGCTCATAATCAGGTGGTGCTCACTTGAGGTGAGGCCCCACCCTTCCGTGTGGTACTGAAAGACGCCTGCCTGGGAAAAATCGGAGATGTTATACATATATGCACATCGGTCTTTCCAGGTTAATTGAATGAGATGATTCTCCCAGCGAGCCAATCCTTCAGCAAACACATCGGCAATCCGCATCGACACGAGCACTTTTCCGCTTATCGGATCGAGTTTCTGCAGCGAGGATTGCCCCACTAAACCAGTGCTTTCATACAACATCCCGTCATGATAGAGAAACCCCTGGGTAAAACTCTTTGTGCTATGGGGAAGTGTTCTGAGAATGTTGACGGTATAGTGCGTCATCTGAGAGTTTTCAGCCCCCGTCTTTGCCAACGGCCAACCTGGCGCAACGGTCAGAAGACAACAGGTCAGAAGCAGAACACGGGCAGACACCGTCCTCAGCCATCCCTGATCTCTCCAACGGATGTACTGCCTGCCATGATGAACACATTCGTATACGGTTCTGAGCACCAATATCCTTCTCCCCTTCACGTCGGGTGGTTTCAATTATCCCAATCCGAGCAACCTGCCGCCCTGGTAAATGATGAAGGCGATCACCCAGGCCAGCACAAATTGATAGCTCACAGAGAATGCTGTCCAGCCCCAGGAGTTAGTTTCCCGTTTGACTGCCGCAACGGTGGCGACACAGGAGGTATAAATCAGGGAAAATGCCATAAAGGCGTAGGCGGTTAGTGGGGTAAACACTTGTTGCAACGCCCCGGCCAGGGCTTCTTCCGCGACTTCAGCTCCGCCGACATACAAGATGCTGAGGGTTGAGACCACGACTTCCTTAGCGAGTAAACCAAACACAAACGAGACGGCCACCTGCCATGATCCGAAGCCTAATGGTCTGAATATGGGGGTCAGAAATTTTCCGATCGAGCCAATATAACTGTCAACAGAAGCAAATTCAACCCCCCAGGGAAAGGTCCCCATAAACCATACAATCACGGAGACAGAGAGGATAATCCCTCCCATTTTTTTGATGAACATTTTTCCCCGATCCCACATGTGGAGCAGCAAACTTTTGGCCGTCGGCATACGGTAGGGCGGAAGTTCCATGATGAATGGCGCTGATTGGCCCGGAAACAGCGTCTTTTTGAACAGCAGGCCCATGCCAATCGCCAGAATGATCCCCATCAGATACATCGAGAAAATCACGCTTCCCTGATGTTTTGGGAAAAATGCGGCGGCGAACACGGCATAAATCGGCAACCGGGCGCTGCACGACATTAACGGGTTAATCAGAATTGTCAGGATACGATCATTTTTGTTTTCAAGGATGCGGGTTCCCATGATTGCCGGGACATTGCAGCCAAACCCCAACAGCATCGGCAAAAAGGATTTACCATGCAGTCCGATGCTGTGCATGATGCGGTCCATAATAAATGCCACCCGCGCCATGTAGCCACTGCCCTCAAGGATGGCTATCACAAAATAGAGAGAAAAAATAACCGGAATGAAAACGGCTACCCCGCCCACTCCGGCGACGATCCCGTCGGCAATCAGTGAAATGAGCCAGTCCGGAGCCTGCGCATTGACCAGAAACATTCGCACTGCCCCGCCAAACCAGCCAAAAAACGCTTCGATTGGAATCAACAGCCATTCCCCTCCGATTTTGGCGACAGATTGAAAGGCCAGCCACATCACTGCCAGGAAAATAGGAATGCCAAGCGCGCGGTGAGTGAGAATTTTATCAACGGCATCTGAGGTCGTGAAACGAATCTGCGGTGGGAGTTTGACCGTTTCATTTAACGCACCATGCACCAGACCGTAACGTCGTTCGGCAATCAGGGCTTCTCCACTGTCGTGGAACAACGCTTCAAGCCGCTCAAGGCTTTGTTGAGCGCGCTTCAGCAATTCCTCTCCCTGGGGCGAAGCACTGACGACACGCCGTATTTCTTTGTCCTCTTCCAACAGCTTCACGGCCAGCCAACGGGGAAGATATTTGTGGCTCAACTCCTGGTTTGAAGCGATGACAGGTTCTAACTGCTGTAACTCTCCTTCGATTTCTTTGCCGTAGTGGAAGGAAAGATGGGTCGCTTGTTGTGTGCCTTCCGCGATGTCAACCGCCATATCAAGTAATTCGCGGATGCCTTGCCCTCGAGTGCCGATGGTTGCGATGATCGGTGTTGCCAACAATTTTGACAATTGGGGGATGTCGATCTGATAGCCTTGCTTCGAGGCTTCATCCATCACATTAAAGGAAAAGATGAGAGGAACCTGTAATTCTTTGAGTTGTTGGGCCAGGTAGAGGTTACGCTCCAGGTTTGAGGCGTCGATGACGTCAATGACAACATCTGGTCTTTCTTCAATGATATAATTGCGCGAGACGATCTCCTCCATGGAATACGCTGTTAAACTGTATATTCCCGGCAAATCGACAATACGAATTTCATGCCCCCGGTGCTGGGTGGTGCCTTCGAGCTTCTCAACCGTAACCCCAGGCCAGTTGCCCACATGCTGGCGAGTTCCGGTGATGGCATTGAACAACGTTGTTTTTCCGGCATTCGGATTTCCGGCCAGAGCTATGGTGAGCGGTTTTTTCTGTTGGGATTGATCAATGTGAGCCATAATGTCTACCTGCAAAGCGGAAACGGCGTCGTTTACGATGAGGATGATGGACGGGTTGAGAATGGTTGTCATGGGTGTTGTGCGCCTCATCGTCTGGGACCAGTTCGACAAAGATAGTTTCAGCTTCACTCCACCGCAATGACAAGTTGTACCCTTTAAATTTAATCTCGACCGGATCGCCGAGCGGAGCGACCTTTTGGACGTGAATTTCCGTTCCAGGAATAATTCCCATATCCATCAATCGGCGTTTTACTTCACTTCGACCAGTCAATTTCTGGACGATCACCCGGCTTCCTGGCATAACTTCTTTTAATGTTATCACAACACATACCTCGCTTCCTGAAAAACATCGGTGCCATGCTGTCTCGTTTGAGTTCTCGCGGTGGTTGCGTTTGTCACGGCGATTTTGTTGGAAGGCTGCGTTCTTCGCATAAGTCTCCAAATCGTTCAAGCCAGGGACGGCATTCCGGCGGACACTCTGCTAAATATTCTGTGAATTGCTGAATCCGCGTGAGAATGTGGTTTGAAATGCCATGCTCCAGCTTACAAGCAGTTTTCTCAGCTTCGGTGTGCTCGATGTGTAAAATATCCACAAAAAATTTACGCAGGGCCTTATGTTTCCCAACGACCCCCTGGGCGACTTCCTTGCCCTGAGGCGTTAACGTAATAATATCATAGGGCGCGTAATTGATCAGTCCTTTACCAGAAAGCAGGCGTAACGCGCCAGTCACGGAAGAATTGCTGACCTGTAAACGCTCTGCAATATCTTTCGCTCTGGCAGCGTGTTTTTTGATTTCAATATGAAAGATGGCCTCAATATAGTCTTCCAGGCTCTCGCTGAGCTGTGTGCTTGTTACTGTCACAATCGTCCTCCTCTGAATCTTATTTTTTAACATTTCTTGGCTGAGGCTAAAAAAATTTCTCTGAAGTAAGATGGTTGTGCCAAGAGAAAAATTGTCAAGATATTTCAGATCACAATAAAGATTTTTCCATTCTCATGTACTTGTATTCCCGCTGTTCAGCGTAAAGAAGCTGTGATTTGTTACGATGCATCCATCTGGGATATGATACATCTCATGAAGGGCTACTAATATCACGTGAGTTCGGGATAAGACAGAGCCTTATGCTGACTGCTCGTCCAGGAGAGATGTTCGCCACGGCCCCTGATTTTTGTCTTGCCGGGATGTTTGCCAGAAGCATTTCTTCAAATACTCAAAAGAAAGAATAGAAAAAAGGTTGACAAAGAAAAGAATTTTTGTCCTCATCGGATAATAATGGTGTTCCTGTATAGAAAGAATTCTCAAATATGGTCTTTTTTACAACAAAATATGAGAAACATTGTGTATGTCAAAAAAGATTACGTTAGGCGAGCAAATTACGGCTTCGTTTGAAAATTGTTCCGGTGTGGCTCTTCTCGATTGTGATCGCTTGCTCGGGTTGTTGAGGCAAGCCGTAGACCTGTTGGGCTTTGAAGAGGTGTCCCATATCTGTCATCCATTTTCACCACATGGGATTACCTGCGTCCTGATTCTGGCGCAATCACATCTGATCGCCCATACATGGCCAGAGCATCAGAGTCTGGTGATCGATCTGTTTGCCTGCGGGGATATTCGATTCAGCCTGGCAGAGAAATTGATCTCGCAGGCAGTCAAAGCGAAATCAGTGCAACTTGAAAGAAGAGTACGGGAAATAGACTGGAACGGTGGGGTGACAGAGTGATGGAAGTGTGTCAGCATTTCATTTCTCTCTTTCTCCATGGCTCCATGAAAGGAGGCGAGCATTGTGGGACTTTGGGATAAGGTGAAAGGCGAGTTAATTGAAATCATTGAGTGGATTGATGATTCGCGGACCACAATGGTGTACCGGTTTGAGTCGAGTGATAATGAAATTAAAAACGGGGCGCAGTTAATTGTACGTGAAGGGCAGGCCGCCGTGTTTGTCAACGAGGGCAGTATTGCGGATGTGTTTATTCCCGGGCGCTACGAGTTAATCACCGAAAACATGCCGGTTCTTTCAAAGTTAAAGGGCTGGAAATACGGGTTCAGGAGCCCTTTTAAAGCGGAGGTCTACTTTGTGAGCACCCGTCAGTTTCCAATGCAGAAATGGGGCTTGAAAAATCCGCTTATGCTGCGGGATAAAGAATTCGGCCCAGTCCGGCTCAGGGCATTCGGCACATACGGTATTAAGATCAGAGCCGAGTCGGCTGGCATTTTTCTTCGCGAGATTGTTGGGACGGACAGCCGTTTAGAGACCCATGAAATTACCAATCATCTTCGGGATATGTTGGTCGCCCGTTTTGCTGACGTCCTGGGAGAAAGTAAGATTCCTGCGCTTGATCTTGCTGCTAATTATACGGAATTAGGGGATTTTGTGTTAAAGCAGATTTACCCCGAATTTTTAGAACTTGGCATTGAAATTACGCGTTTTCTTGTGGAAAATATTTCTCTGCCGCCGGCTGTTGAAGAAGCCCTCGATAAACGGACAAGCATGGGAATTATTGGGGATTTAGGCGCGTACACGCAATTTCAGGCGGCGCAGGCCATGGAGACCGCTGCTCAGAATCCGGGAGGCAGCGCGGGAACCGGCATGGGATTGGGAATGGGGTTTGCGATGGGGAATCAGATGGCAGGAGCAATGTCGCGCCAGGCGCCCGCTCCGCAGCAAGCCCCGGCAGCTCCGGCGGCTCCACCACCGCTCCCCTCTGAAGTTCACTATCATGTGTCTCTCGGCGGGCAAGCGTCTGGACCGTTTAATATGGCAACCTTGCAGCAACAGGCCCAGAGCGGGCAATTAACTCGTGACACGTTAGTCTGGAAGGAAGGCATGGCGCAGTGGGCAAAGGCCGGGGATGTTCCGGAATTAGGCGGATTGTTTCGAGCTGCGCCGCCGCCGCTTCCGCCGACATAACCATGTAGGTCGAATGTTCCGCTTCGATGGCGTCGAACCGGAACATTCGACCTACATTACTGACAACAGGGAGATTTCTTTATGAATGCGCAGGAAATTCACTGTCCGTCCTGTGGAGCAGGGCATACGATCTACAACCCCGGGGTGATTACTGTTGTCTGCGAATATTGCGGCAATGCCGTCTATTGGGATGAGGAAAAAATTGCGAATGCCGGCAAACAGTCAGTGTTGCCGGAAGGGTTCAGCCGTTTATTTCGCGGGGCAACCGGAAGTTTATTTAATAAGCGTTTTGAAGTATTAGGGCGCGTGCGATATAGTTTCGGGAAAGGCTTTTGGGATGAATGGTTTTTAGAGTTTGAAAACGGCGAGATCGGCTGGCTGTCTGAGGATAATCATGAGTTTGCGTATGAAAAAGCTGTCCCGGGAGCCAGCGTCCCGGATATCTCTCAATTATTTCCAGGGGCAAAACTCTCGCTCAAGAAACAGGAATTTGTGATTGAGGAAGTTGGAGAGGCTGAATGTCTGGGGGTCGAAGGCGACTTGCCGCTTCAATTGCAAACGGGCGAACAATATGCTTTTGCCGACGGCTCTACTCCTGATGGACGATACACGCTCGGCATAGAGTATGATAATACCCCGCCAACCGTCTTTTGGGGGCGTTGGGTGAAATATGCCTCTTTGAAACTCGATGACGAAGCAGGAGAATGGTAACGATGGAGAATGAACGATTTGCCTTACATAGTGGACGGAAACGTCCGGCATATACTCCGAAAGATATCCATTGTCCGAGTTGTGGAGCCGGGTTGACCGTCAAGGATGAACGAAGCGAACTGGTGGTCTGCGAGTATTGCGGCAGTCACCTGGACGTTTCTCAGGAAGAGAAGCAGGTGCTGGGGAAAGGGACTGGCCGTAAATGGAATTTTCCATTACACTTAGGAGATTCTTTTCGCTGGAAAAAGGCGCGGTACGAAATTATTGCTCGTCTGGTATTCATCGAGGATGGCGATGACGATGAGGCTTCCCGCCAATATCTCCTGTACAATCCCTATCACGGCACGTTATGGCTGGATGAATATGACGGACACTATTCGTTGTCGTCAGATTCTCATGTGATGCCGACCGAGGATGCGTTTCGCAAACGACGAGGTGATGTGCTCACGACCTACGACAAGCAGCAATGGGTCATGGAAGGCAGTGGAACCTATGAACTGGTGTATGTAGATGGTGCGTTACCCTGGATTGCGGCAATCGGCGATCAAATTCAGTACGCAGAATTTGTGAACAACAAAAGCCCGAAGCTACAGTATGAAGTGCAGCGTATCGGCAATGAAATTGAGTATGGAAAAGGCGAGTCGCTGTCGTTGGCGCAGGTCCGTCGAGCGCTCGAAAAGCCGGAGTTCGCCAAGGAGCAGACAGCGGCAGTTCCAGTAGAAAATGTCGCGGAAACCCGTCAGACATATATACGCCTGATGGCCATTGTCATTGTGATTTTGGTAGTGAATGTGGCCCTGTTTGTCTATACGTCTTCCAGGGGAAAACTGGCATTACAGCAACAATTTTCTTCACAGGAACTGACGCAGGAGACACTCTCGAAGCCCTTTACTGTTGACAAGGCCGGCGACCTTGTGAAAATTACTGCTGAGGCCGGACTGAGCAATGCCTGGATGGCGTTAGACCTGGGCGTCGTATGGGATAAAGAATCGCTTATTCATGTCGATGAGGCAGATATTTCATACTACTACGGGTCAGATGGGGGTGAGTCCTGGAGTGAGGGCAGTCGTAAAAAGTCGATTTATGTCAAATTGCCCTGGGAGGGAACGTATCAATTATTGGTACACGCGGTGAGCGCCAGCGGGAATGCCCAAAGCGCGTCACAAGCCATGCACAATGCGACAATTCGGGTCTATACAGGTGCGCTTATGCCACAATATTTTTTGTTCATTGGCTTTCTGGCGCTTGTAGCATTGGCGGTGCTTTTTATCATGTATAATAATTGGAAAAATACTGGCGGCGGCGATTAGGGAGCGTGATATTATGATGGGATGTTTAAAATTTTTTATGATTCCGTTACTGGTTGGGGCAACGATCCTGGCGACAGTAGCGTCATTTTCTAAATGGGGAGCCGCTGATATTGAGCATCCCCAGGGAATTAATCTGCGCGAGGAAAGCGTGAATTACCGACAGCGGGGAGGTTTTTTTGCCTACTACGCCACCACCAGAACCCGTTCTCACAGCAGAGGCGGTCTGCGGGGCGGGAAATAACGAAAAAGATTCGTGTTTAGTGTTTTAGTATTTAGTATGAAGTCCCGGTTATAATCGGAGCTTTGTGAATGAGAATACGAATATAAAACACGGAACGCGGAACGCGGAACACGAAATACCAAACACCAACTAAAAGAGGTGACATATTATGGATTGGACTCCACAGATTTTGGAATTTGTCTCGAGTATTGTGTATGTGATTGTTGGCATGATTGTTTTCAGCCTTGGATTCTCCATTATTAACAAAGCCGTGCCTTTTTCAATTCGGAAGGAAATTGAAGACGACCAGAATACTGCATTAGGCATCATTATCGGATCAGTTATTATCGGGTTAGCGATCATTATTGCAGCAGCAATTGCAGGATAACTCCATGACTGATTCTCTGCGCCGCATGCCTCCTGTGGCTCGTCTTATTCTGCTCTGCTCTGTGTTTGTTGTGGCTGCCTGTGGATTGGTGTACGAGTTGGTTGCCGGGGCTGTCTCAAGCTACATCCTCGGCGACGCAGTCACACAATTTTCTCTTGTCATTGGTGTGTTTTTATGCGCCATGGGCGTTGGATCATTTGCGGCACAGTTTATCCGGAAACGTCTGTTAGGCGTGTTCATCGAGCTTGAAATCTGGATCGGGTTGCTCGGTGGAAGTAGTTCCATGTTCATGTTTGCGATCAGTGCGTTTGCCAGTGGTCTCTTCCCCGTCCTGTTTTATACGCTGTGCGCCCTCCTGGGTGTATTTATCGGCATTGAAATCCCTCTCCTGGTCAGGCTCCTGCAACAGGCCGGTGGCGTGTCCGAAGCCTTGAGCCATGTCCTGGCCTTAGACTACCTGGGGGCACTGGTGGGTTCTCTGCTGTTTCCCTTTGTTGCGCTCCCATATCTTGGTCTCAGCCGGGCCTCTGTTGTGTTTGGGTTGATGAACTTAGGGGTAGCGGCTGTTGGCATCGGTTTGCTTCAGAAGCCGAAACGCGGCCCTGTTTTTGTGCGCCTCATTCTGGCGACGGTTCTCCTGCTGGTAACATTTTTCTTTTCCACGCGGTTGGTTGGCTTTCTGGAAGACCTGCTCTACCAGGATTCGATTATTTATACCACTACTACGCCGTATCAACGAATTGTGCTTACGCGTTGGCGCGACGACATCCGCCTCTATCTGAACGGACATATTCAATTTAGCTCCATTGACGAAGCCCGTTACCATGAGTCCTTAGTGATCCCGGCTATGGAAGCGGCATCGCCTGTACAAGATGTCTTAATCCTTGGCGGCGGGGATGGCATGGCGGCAAGAGAGGTGTTGAAATATTCGTCGGTTACCCGTATCACCGTTGTCGATATCGATCCGGTCATCACTCAATTAGGACAAACACGTCCTGAGCTTCTTGCTCTCAATGGTGGTGCGCTGAATTCACCAAAAGTGACTATTGTCAATACGGATGCGATGCGCTTTGTCGAGAAGAGTCGTGATTTTTTTGATGTCATTCTGGTTGATTTGCCAGACCCCAATACGGAAGCACTCTCAAAGCTGTATTCCGTCTCATTTTATACGCTGTGTGCCCGGCGGCTGAGACCGAACGGCATTTTGGTCACTCAGGCGACCTCGCCCTTTTTTGCCCGTGAAGCGTATTGGTGTATTGTGCAGACGGTTAAGGCAACTGAAGAGCAGGGGATGCCTGCGTCCAGCGTTTTTCCGATCCCCTATCATGTGAACGTGCCTTCATTCGGAGAATGGGGATTTGTGATGGCTGGGAAACGCTCTGTATCGCCTCAAAAACTGCCGGTCTCCGTGGAAACCCGTTTTTTAAACGCCGAGAAGCTTCACGCCATGTATAGGTTTGGAAAGGACATCATCCTGCCTCCCGATGCTGTTGAGACCAATCGTCTGGAACATCCCGTCTTATATACGTATTATATCCGGGGCTGGGATCGTTTCAATGAATAGTGATTCCTGAACTGCATCCACTCGTTGGCTGTAGGGGCTTGGCCTGTATAGAATGAAAATCAGACAAAGTATTGAATGTTGGATTGTTCACCGGAGATGTCGGGCTTATCTATTGTTGCAATGCCCTGAGACAGAAAGACATCCGAAATATTGGCAGCCAATCACCGGCGGCGTCTTACCAAAGGAAACGTTTAGCCGGGCCTGCTTACGAGAGGTTCAGGAAGAAACCGGAATTATTGTGTCGCCCTCAGAACTGGTGACAGTGCTCGAGGAATATCGGGTCTGGATTCCTGAATATCAGCTTGAAGTGCGGAAACCGGTGTTTACAGTAGAGACGGAACTTGACGAGGTCTTTATTTCCGATGAACACCTGGACTACCAGTGGGTTGCGCCGCACGAGGTCAAAGAATGGCTGTATTGGGACAGCAACAAAGCAACATTTGCCGCCGCCCATGCTTTCTATCAACAGCGGTATCAATCCTTGTGAATCCCATACAGGGCCTCATTCAGGGTCATGTCTGAGGCTTTTATGTCACGAGAGATTGCAGGTTCCTTGTTTGTCTGTGACCGCCCCTTCTATTCTCCCACAGGCGACAGCGCTCCTTCTTTCAGTGTTTCACTGATGTAGAAATATTGCGCTTCAAGTTTGATTAATACAGGTTTGATTGCTGGAATAATACCCATGCTGCTTTGCCTGAACGACAATGCCAACTGTGCCAATCATGGGGACGCCTAACCGTTTAGCAATCTTTCTGGCTTGGCGATCATCCAAAATAATCTTCCATTGCTTCTCATACGCTAACACAATGGCCTCTGCCTCCCCATCATCCACCATCAGTTTTAGCGACGTCAGAAATGCTTGATTTAATGGTGCTTCAACCGTTAACCAGGGAAGTCCTACCCCATCTTCTGAGATACTTAACGAAGCATAACATTGACGGCGGTGGCACTCATATCTCTCTCACGCTATCCCAATCATGGCTGGCAGCTTCTCTTATCATATTTCTAAGAAAAATCCCCAATGCTTTCTGAGCATTTTGTCGTGGGTCAACAACGACAAGCCATTGTGAGGCGTGATCTTTTCAGGGGTTTTAGGGTATCTTTAACAACGATGTTTCATTCACTACGGTAAAACACGTATTTAACTTAACGTGAACCCGGGTTAAAGATGCTGAGTCAATACTCCAATGTATCAGGAGGTCCAGGAGACGCTCATTTTTCCTCTCCCCATGTCCTCAGCTGACTGCGTGTCCACGCAGTCAGCTGTTAAATAATAACTCCCAACTCTTTTACTTTTTGCAGATGTCTTAACTTATTTAGGATACGGGTCTATTTTCTCTGATTCAAGTTCATACTCAACCAAAAATCAAATATCTCCCCCCTCAACCCTTTATCATAAGTGCTGGAACTGATGCAAGGAAAATCTGTACCACTTTAGCATACGACTGAATTGTCCGGTACTAACAAATTTCTTTATGATTTACTCATGTTACGCAGAATGAAAAACATCTCCTGTCATCAACGGACGCTCTGCCCGCACATCTCTGACTGGTGAAATCCACGCCACGCCATGAATGGCGTGGCTCTTGTGACCAAGCCTGTTGAAACAGGCTCCTGCCCGGCCAGCCTGATTGATCGGGCTTGGTCAACATCGCCCCGTGTTTCAACACGTGGTGGAACTATCCTGTCTAGCCTGTTCATTCCGTCTGAAATATACAGCGCA
>Ga0256845_1001710_pt1 | contig 17177 bp, 13 predicted proteins | sample RiftiametaG_FD_189101 | JGI IMG/M metagenome (GOLD analysis project Ga0256845, IMG submission 189101) | Tube worm associated microbial communities from hydrothermal vent at the East Pacific Rise, Pacific Ocean - Riftia | ecosystem: Host-associated > Annelida > Integument > Unclassified ...
CATTAATATAATACACGCCTTTGACTTTATCTAAGTCGCCTTGATGAACCGTATCGATCCGAATATAACCCGGTTCACCATGAGGCTGAGGTTTTCTTCGCTCACCAATTGCGACTTGTCGAGGTTTGGTTTTATCAAAATGTCGTCGTTGAGTTGTGTAGGTTTTGGCACCTCTTAAGTTGTACAGATGAGAGACTGAAAGTTGTGCTAGGTTTTGATATTCTTTTTCATCAAAAACTTTATAAGCTCGCTCACAAAGCTTTTTGACCGTGTGTCCACAAGGTGTTTCATGTTGTTGATCGGTTTTAGCGAGTAAGCGAATATCCTTGTCGCTATATTTTTTTGCAAAACCATTATTCCTGCAAGGCTTCCATTCAATTTTCCCCGTCATTTTGTGTTGTCCAATCAAGCGAGTTAACTGTGGCCGAGAATACCCTGTCACTTTCATCAGAAATTGCTTAATAACGCCCTTATTCGCTTTCGAATGTGTGGCGTAGCCAAATTTAACCAATATCTTTCGGATGAATTGATACCGCTCTTGCTTGTTACCTAAAACGCTAAAGACTGTGGTTTGATTGCCCTGGAGGAAGGCTTCAAGGGTTTCGATTGTGTCTAAGTTGTCTAATTTCATGATCGCTCTCATTATTAGATCATGAACAAAACTCAGCTTAATTTCAGGCTCATTTCATATTGGAATGATTAACTCCCTTCAGGCTCATTTCATATTGGACAATACTATACCTGCCATGATAAGCATTGGTATTATAATCTCGGCCATTGACTGTAGCCGTCGCTGCTTCTATCATACTTTTTTCCGAAATCGAAGAGGTGTGCGGCCGAGCAAGGTCAATAATTCAAGTGGGTGTGAACCCCATTCTGGCAAGGTAGGTCAACCACCAGATAGCTAATATTGGGCAGGCGAGAGTAATCTCAAATGTTAAGCACAATAGGCGCAAGCCTGTAGGCCGTAAGCGAAAGTTGAAGTGATTTAGCCTCGAAAGTACTAAAAAAGTCACCTTATCCTTCTTTTTGAGGTATTACAATTCTAATTTTAGTTCAGGCTAGTATTACAAATAAAAAAGAAACCTTGCTAAAAGAAATGTAAGTCCAGCATTGATAATCATCCAATCAGCATAGCTCTCTCTTCAACACAGCTTCATTTGCAACCCATGATTAAACCTGCAAGAATGAGTAAAATACCTTATTTTTGAAATTGATACTTTACTGGTGGTTTAATAATGAAAAAACTAAAAAATGAAAGTCAACTCTCTAAATTGGCTGTCACTGTTGGTGAAAAATATGCGAATAACCGAGGTTATAAAGAGTTTTCTGCAACGGATAGTGCGACTCAAAAGGTGGAAAGTTTATACCGTTTGTTGGTTTTAGATAAGTTGGTTCAGCCATTGCCTGCGGATCAAGAAAACCAAATGAATATGAAACACAAATTAGCTATTTGGATCTCTAAACAATTACCCGATGATCATCCTTTAAAATAGCTATTACTAAGGTGAGCAGGGCGAAGCCTGTTTATTGTTCTATACTAAAGCTAAATCTTTGATGATAGGAATTCATGATGAAAGATGGTAACAAAGAACCGGTAAAGAAAACTGCGACTAAGGTGGTTAAAAAAAGCACTAAAAAGACGATCAAGAAAGTGCCTGTTAGTTCCGTAAAGGCGAAAAAGTCACCGGCAAAAACGGCTACTATAAAAAAGAAACAAGCTAGCAAAAAAACTCAAGTTAAAAAAACGCCGGTTAGTACTTCAACATCAAAAAGTACAGCAGTTAAAAACAGACCAAGTAAACCTAAACAAGAGCGTATTGCGATTGTTGCTGGGTTACGAACACCCTTTGCAAGACAACTGACTCACTTTAAGTCTCAAAATGCCATTGAAATGGGAAAAATGGTGATCTCTGAAATGCTTGAGCGGGTTGATATTGATTTATCGTTAATTGATCGTGTTGTTTTTGGGCAAGTGCTTGTTCACCCTGAGGCTCCTAATATTGCTAGGGAGATCGTGTTAGGTACCGGAATGAATGTCGCTACGGATGCTTTTAGTGTTTCTCGTGCTTGCGCGACTAGTTTTCAATCTGCGGTCAGCATTGCAGAATCATTAATGGCTGGCAGCATTGAAATTGGAATTGCTGGTGGTGCAGATTCTTCATCGGTGATCCCTATTGGATTATCAAAAAACTTTTCTGCATTATTGTTAGCTCTTTCAAAAACGAAAACTTTAACTGATAAACTTAAAGTACTGAGCCAATTACGACCTAAGGATTTACTGCCCGTTCCACCTTCGGTTAAAGAGTATTCAACGGGTCTTACTATGGGACAAAATGCAGAACAAATGGCTCGTGATCATGGTATTACTCGACAAGCACAAGATGAACTAGCACATCGTTCTCATTGCTTAGCGGCTAAGGCGTGGAATGATGGTTATTTAGATGATGAAGTGATGACGGCCTATGTTCCTCCTTTTAAAGAAGCGCTTAATCGAGATAATACGGTACGTTTTGATTCACAACTTGAAAGTTACAGTAAGTTACGACCGGCATTCGATAAAAAATATGGCAGTTTAACGGCGGCAAATAGTACCGGTTTAACTGACGGCGCTGCGGCACTTTTAATGATGAAAGAATCAAAAGCTAAAGAATTAGGTTATCAGCCTTTAGGTTATATTCGTAGTTATGCTTTTTCTGCAACTGAAGTGATAAAGGATATGCTTATGGGGCCGTCTTATGCAACACCTATTGCACTTAAAAGGGCTGGTTTGCAGCTTAAAGATCTCACTCTAATTGATATGCATGAAGCTTTTGCGGCACAAACTTTGTGTAATGTTCAAGCTTTTGCAAGCAAGCAGTTTGCTCAACAAAATTTAGGACTGTCGCAAGCGATTGGTGAAATTGATATGGAGCGATTTAATGTGCTTGGTGGCTCACTAGCTTATGGGCATCCTTTTGCTGCAACGGGTGCAAGAATGATTACTCAAACACTTCGAGAGCTAAAAAGAAGAGGTGGCGGATTTGGGTTAACCACCGCATGTGCTGCTGGTGGATTAGGTGCCGCAATGATTTTGGAAGCGGAATAGGAGAATAATATGACCATTAATAAAACTTCTGCTTTCAACTTGGATGTAGCTGATAACGGTATCGGTTGGTTGAGCATTAACGTTATCGGTGAAACTCAAAATACGCTTAAAGCTGAATTTGTAAAAGATTTTGACCGAGTATTTAAACAAATTAAAGAAAACCAATCCATTAAAGCATTAGTTATCATTAGTGGTAAAAGTAATGGTTTTATTGCGGGTGCTGATATTAGCATGTTGCAAGAGCTAACCACTGAAGAATCAATCGTCCAGTTATCACAATCAGGTCATCAGGTTTTCAATCAAATTGAAGCGCTTACTTTGCCTGTTGTGGTTGCAATTCATGGCGTTTGTTTAGGCGGAGGACTAGAGCTTGCTATGGCAGGAAGTTACAGAATTTGTACAGATCATTCTAGTACAAAATTAGGATTGCCTGAAGTTCAACTAGGGCTGCTACCTGGAGGCGGTGGCACTCAACGCTTACCTCGGCTAATTGGCATTGCTAACGCATTAGATTTAATGCTAACCGGTAAACAATTAAATGCTAAACGAGCAAAAAAAATAGGCTTGGTTGATGAAGTTGTTGCGGTCGCTAATTTAAAAAAAGCTGCTGAAAATATAGCCTTAAAATTTGTCGGCAAAGAGAAGAAAATCATTAGCAAATTAAAGTATAAATTTAATCCTAGTGCTTTGTTATCTAGTGTTGAATTACAAAAGTTAGTTCTTGAAACAACAAGTTTTGGACGTCAAATTATTTTTGATAAAGCACTGCAATCAGTTAACCGAAAAACAAAAGGAAATTATCCATCACCTGCAAAAATAATTCAATGTGTGCAAGCCGGAATGGAGCAAGGTTTTGACAAAGGTTTAGAAATAGAAGCAAAGTTATTTGCTGAATTAGTTGTTTCTCCAGAAGCAAAGCAATTAATAAATTTGTTTTTTGCAAGCACAGAATTAAAAAAAGAAACGGGTGTTAAAAAAACAGTCGAGATAAAAAATATTAATCGAATTGGGGTGTTAGGTGGCGGTTTGATGGGGGCAGGGATTGCTTTTGTAACCGCAGATAAAGCCAATAAAAAAGTAAGGATCAAAGATCAGAATGAACAAGGTGTTAACCATGCTCTTAAATATTGCTGGGAAATTTATCGAAATAAAATAAAGCGAAAGCATATTAATATAAATGATGCCAGCAAGCGTTTTTCATTAATAACTGGAACAACTAGTTATCTCGGTTTTAAACGATGTGATTTAGTTATTGAAGCGGTATTTGAAAACCTACAACTCAAACAGCAGATGTTAAGTGATATCGAAAAAATGAGTCAAGGTCATGCTATTTTTGCATCAAATACGTCTTCAATTCCTATCACTGAAATTGCAAAGAAATCAAAGTTTCCTCATCAAGTAATTGGTTTGCATTACTTTTCACCGGTTGAAAAAATGCCTTTATTAGAAATTGTGGTGACTAAAAAAACGTCAGCTGAAGTTATTGCAACTTGTGTAGAATTTGGCAAACAACAAGGTAAAACTGTGATTGTTGTTAATGATGGAGCCGGTTTTTATACCAGTCGTGTATTAGCGCCTTATATTAACGAAGCCGCGCATATTCTTGCAGAAGGCGTTGCTATCGATCAAATCGACATAGCATTAACCAATGCAGGGTTTCCTGTTGGCCCTATTACATTGCTTGACGAGGTTGGTATTGATGTCGGTACGAAAATAGCCCCAATCTTGGCAAAAACTTTTGGTGTTAGAATGTTGCCCCCTAAGCTTTTTGAAAAACTAATAAAAGATAATCGTTTAGGTAAAAAGAATAAGCGAGGTTTTTATAATTATTCAACTAAAAATACGTTGAATAAAGGAAAAAGAGAAGTCGATGAGTCATTATATCACTTATTAAATATCACGCCGACATGCTTAATGCCTGCTAAAGAGATCGTTACGCGCTGTTTGTTGCAAATGGTTAATGAGTCCGTTTTGTGTTTACAAGAAGGTATTATCTCATGCCCTAGAGATGGTGACATCGGCTCGATTTTTGGTCTGGGTTTTCCGCCTTTTTTAGGCGGGCCATTTCGTTATGTGGACAGTCAAGGCGTCGGAAAAATTATTGATCAACTGAAACAGCTTGAAAAACAATTTGGTGAAAGGTTTTCTCCGGCTAGTTTATTAATTGAAATGGAAAAAAACAAAAAATCGTTTTATCCATAATTTTATTTTTTTAAATAATTGATTTTTTAATTGATTTTAATTCGAATGAATAACCATTTAACGGTGAATTTTTTGCTAAAAACTATGGGCAAGTAACGACCTTATTTCTACCTTGCTCTTTAGCTTGGTAGAGCGCTTTATCTGCATATTCCAATGTTTCTGTTACATTTTGAATTAATTCACTTGATGCAATACCAATTGAAGCGGTAACCTGAATTTTTTGATTGTTTGGAATAATTAATTTTTCAATTTCTTTACGAACTCTTTCGGCAATAAATCTTGCGCCACCTTGTTTTGTGTTGCTTAGAATAACAACAAACTCTTCACCGCCGTAGCGATAAACTTCATCTGAACGACGAATCGTTTCATTAATCACTTTGGCGACTAACTTTAATACTTTATCACCAACAATATGACCGTAAGTATCGTTAACTTTTTTAAAGTAATCAATGTCAATAATCATTAATGAAAAATCAGCTTGATGGCGTTTGTAAGAAGAAAATTCTTTTTCAATGGCTTCGTCAAATGCGGCTCGATTACATATTTCAGTTAATGGATCTTTGAGTGCTTGAGTAATCGCTTGGTTATATAATAAGGCATTTCTTAAAGGGTAAATTAAAATAGAGAGCAGCTGTTCAATTAAGTTAGTCTCTCGCATAGTAAAAGGTTTTTTGCGACTGCAAAGTACTTCACCTAAATATTCACTACCAATCTCTAAACTGTAATTACAATGATGGGACTGTATTTTTCCACTGCTAAAGTTTAATAGCTTATTAGTGTTCGAATAGCTCACAGAATCACAGGGGATCAACAGAGAAACGTGTTCACAAAAAAATCGCATTAGAGGTTCTATTTCGATAGATTGTTGAAGCTTTAATGCTAATTTTGAAATATTGGTTAATTGCTCATTTGAATCCGTATTACTACGATAGCTGTCTAAACCAATAATTTTTGCGGGTGAGTATGTCTTCATAATTAATTGCTATTTCCAATGATTCTGTTTATCAAGAAGCGTTAATCATTGTTTTAATTTACGATTCTTTAGAATATACATAAGAACACAGCAATCTATGTGCCAATTACAATAATATGATATTTATCAATAGGTTAGGTTGATGTGTAAAAGTTGAATATTAAAGCAGTCAATAAATTGCCGTTTTTTTGAGCAAAATGAGAGCTAATTACCGTTTTTTGGGCTGTGCTGCTATTGATTGCCCATGAATAGAAAGGCTCTCTTGTCCCATCAAATATAAGTAAAGACCAGTTAATGAGTCGGGTGATGCTAATAGGTTGGTATCTTCTGCAGGAAAAGCTACCGCACGCATTTTTGTGTGAGTTGCACCAGGGTTGATTGAATTGACTCTAACTGATGTGTTTTCTAATTCATCAGCTAATACCTGAGTAAAACCTTCAATAGCAAATTTAGAAACCGCATAAGGTCCCCAAAAAGCACGTGCTTTTTCTCCGACACCTGAAGTGGTTGTAATAATTGAGGCATTTTCAGCTTGTTTTAATAATGGTAAACAAGCTTGAGTGAGCATAAAAACGGAATTGATATTTACTTGCATAATTTCATGCCAAATTTCCGCTTCAGTAAACTCAATGGGCGAAAGTTCAGAAATGATAGCCGCATTATGCACAATACCATCAAGTTGTCCAAATTCAGACTGCATCGTTTGAGCTAAATTTAAAAAATCTTGAGAGCTAGCCTTTTTTAAATCTAAAGGTAATATAGCGGGTTTAGGGTAAGATTTTTCGATAATTTCATCATACACTTGTTCAAGCTTTTCAATGTTTCGCCCATGCAGTATGACAGTTGCACCATGTTTAGCATAACTTTTTGCTACTGCTTTACCTATACCATCACTTGCTCCTGTGACTAATATGACTTTATTTTTTAAAAGTTCTTTAGGTGCTTGATAATTGTGCATGTACGTACCGTCATAGGAATGTGAAAATCAAATAACCATTTTACCTGAAAAGAATTTTGTTTTGTATGTGAATTTGATAATGAAAAACGACTGAATGAAAAAATACGATTGAATAAAAAAATCTAACAGAATTTGTGTAGCGATGGCGCGATATTGATTTGAGTATCTAATTCTTTAAAACTTGCTTTAGTCTTTTTCCATTTTTTATTAATTAGTGGTAAGCTAAGCAAAAGTTTAAATTGAGGGTGGGAATTATTTTGATAAAAGTTCTTATAGTTGATGATCATGAATTAATTCGTACAGGTATTAGCCGCCTTCTTGCTGATTTTGACAAAATTGAAGTTGTTGGTGAAGCTGACAGTGGTGAAACAGGTGTTGCTAAAGCGCGTGAGTTACGTCCAGACGTAGTATTAATGGATGCAAACATGCCTGGAATTGGCGGTTTAGAAGCCACTAGAAGGTTGATCCGTTTTGATCCAGACATTAAAGTGATTGCTGTTACAGTCCATAATGAAGAACCTTATCCAACCAAGTTTTTACAAGCCGGAGCCGCCGGTTATGTAACCAAAGGCGCTGATATAAAAGAAATGGTTGTTGCTATTTTGCAAGTTAAAAGTGGTAAACGCTACATCACACCAGACATTGCTCAACAAATGGCTCTTAAAGCACTTAATCCACATGAAGAATCACCTTTCGAAATTCTTTCAGAACGTGAAATGCAGGTCATGTTAATGATTACTAAAGGGCAAAAGGTCCCTGACATTTCAGAGCAACTTTTTTTAAGTCCTAAAACTGTTAATAGTTATCGTTATCGCTTGTTTGAAAAACTTAATGTAGAAAACGATGTTGAACTGACTCATTTAGCGATCCGCTATGGCGTTATTAAGACTGAAAAAATAGAATAAATGATAACCAGTCTTTTCAATCATTTTAACTTTAATTCAATTTAAGCTAATCGAAATATTAAATCTTTATGTCTGTTTTTGATGTCAAAAACTTTCTCTCTCATTTAACGACTCATCCGGGCATTTATCAAATGCTTAATTCGGCTGGAGAGATTATTTATATTGGCAAAGCAAAAAACTTAAAAAATAGAGTTTCAAGCTACTTTCAAAAACAAGATCACTCAACTAAAACCAAAATGATGGTTGCTCAAATTTCAGATATTCATGTGGTAATAACCGCCAGCGAATACGAAGCACTGTTATTAGAAAATCAATTAATTAAAAAGCATAAGCCTCGCTATAATGTTGTTTTTAGAGATGATAAAACATATCCGTATATTTTTCTTTCAGATGAAAAATATCCTCGATTAAGTATTCACCGTGGTAGGCAAAATAAAAAAGGTGACTATTTTGGTCCCTTCACTGGCTCTACCGCGGCTCGCTATAGTATTTCGTTAATGCAAAAGTTATTTTTAATTAGGCAGTGTGAAAACAGCGTTTTTAATTTTCGTTCCAGACCTTGTTTGCAGTATCAAATTAAGCGATGCAGTGGTTCATGTGTTGATAAAGTGAGTGCCGATAATTATCAAAAAGACGTTCAACTAGTGAAGTTATTTTATCAAGGGCACAATGAAAAAGTGATTGATGAATTAACCCAGCGTATGGTGTTGGCTTCTTCAGAGCATGCATTTGAAAAAGCGGCTCAATATCGAGATCAAATTATTAATCTTAGGCGAGTTTTAGAAAAGCAAAATGTTAATCAAATTAAGCCGAGTAAAGCATCAGACATTGACATTATTGCAGTAAAAAGCCGTCAAAAGAATGCGGTATTATTTGTATTACATGTGAGAAATGGTGTCGTTCAAGGTAGTAAGCAGTTTTTTCCAAAACTCCATGCAGAAACTAATGAAAACGAAATTATTAGTTCTTTTATCAATCAACATTATCCTCAAAATCTTAATGAGATCCCTAAAGAAATTATTACCAATATTGCAGTTGATAAAGCGAGTGAAATATCGACTTTAATTGCCTCATTTTCTTCCCATCAGGTTCGTATTAGCCATCAGGTAAAAACCAATAAAGCGGCTTGGTTATTGATGGCAAATAACAATGTTGAGCAGTTATTAGCGTCGAGACTACAAGCTAAAAGTCATTTACAAAAACGAATGCAAGTCTTGATGGATGAATTATCACTCGATAAATTACCAATTCGTATGGAATGCTTTGATATCAGTCATTTTCAAGGCGAAGAAACTGTTGCATCTTGTGTTGTTTTTGAACAAGGGCAAGCAAAAAAATCAGATTATCGACGATTTAATATTAAAAATGTGAAAGACGGAGATGACTATGCCGCAATTGAGCAGGCCGTTAGGCGGCGTTATGAAAGAGTGGTGAAAGAACAAGCTAAATTGCCCGATCTATTAATTATAGATGGCGGAAAAGGGCAGCTCAATCAAGCGCAAAAAGTATTAGAATCGTTAAATTTATCACAAATCACATTAATTAGCGTGGCAAAAGGCAGCGATAGAAAAGTCGGTATGGAGCAAATATTTTTTCCCTCAGAAGCGATTGCAAGGCGTTTAGAGGATGATTCTTTAGGCTTACACCTTATTCAAGCGATTAGAGATGAATCTCACCGATTTGCGATCACAGGGCATCGAGGTAAACGAGATAAAAAACGAAAGACATCCATTTTAGAAGGAATATCAGGGGTTGGAGCCAAGCGTCGAAAAGCCTTAATTCAATATTTTGGTGGTTTGCAAGGCATAAAACGAGCAGGTATTGAAGATTTAAAGCAGGTTGATGGTATTAGCGGTGCATTAGCTGAATTGATTTATGATTACTTGCATTAATGTCGAACTGATTGGACTAAAATAGTGTTGAGAAAATCAACCTTTTCTTTTTATCAATGATAGAATGACGGCATTAAAGCAAATGGAAAATCAACGACACTTATCATGAATATCGCCAACCTTCTAACATCCTTTAGGATCTTTTGCATACCTCTACTGGTTTTTTTCTTTTACTTACCCGTCACCTGGGGGCAAACCACGGCAGCATTAATTTTTGCAGTCATCGGCTGGACCGACTGGTTTGACGGTTGGGTAGCAAGAAAATTTAATATGCAATCACAGCTTGGTGAGTTTTTGGATCCCGTTGCCGATAAATTAATGGTCGCCGCCTCATTGGTTTTGTTAGTTGAGCAACATGCGACTTTTTGGATTGCTGTACCAGCACTGGTCATTATTGGCAGAGAGATCACTGTTTCAGCATTGAGAGAATGGATGGCCGAATATGGAGAACGCTCAGCCATAAAAGTCATTAATATAGCAAAACTTAAAACATTGATGCAATTATCAGCCATTTTCTTTTTGTTATTAGCCGGAAAAGAGGAAGGAATAACCGCAATAATTGATCACACATGGTTATATATTTGGGGTTATATATTTCTCTATATTGCTGTCGGACTGACTTTATGGTCAATGATCATCTATTTAAAAGTTGTTTGGCCGCTTTTAAGCAAGGCACAGTAGAATTGAACCGCTTGCAATGGTCAATATATCGACAATAAGAGTTAAAAAAGTACTAAAATCAACCTGTTTTCAATGATTTTTGAAGTCGATTTAAAAAGATAACAAATCTTTCATTATCACGCTTGACAGATAAATATCTTACTGTAGAATGCCCTGCACTCGACGCGGGAATAGCTCAGCTGGTAGAGCACGACCTTGCCAAGGTCGGGGTCGCGAGTTCGAATCTCGTTTCCCGCTCCAGATTTCTTGGAGCCATTTAAAGCAAATGCTCCGAGTATAAAAGCCCCAGTTTTTAATTTATTAACACTGGGGTTTTTTAACATTACATCGTTTGTTTTTACCAAAAGCGATATAATGAGAATATTAGTATTTGGCTGGGTGGCAGAGTGGCCATGCTGCGGACTGCAACTCCGTCTACGCCGGTTCGATTCCGACCCCAGCCTCCATTTTGATGATTGTTTTTTATCGAAAGAGCAATAAGATAGTCTACTTTCTTATTGTTGATAGCAAAGCCCCCGATGCCCGGGTGGTGAAATTGGTAGACACACAAGACTTAAAATCTTGCGACTTCTGGTCGTGCCGGTTCGATTCCGGCCCCGGGCACCATTACAATCCTTTTTAAATCAATATGTTACAACAAATTCGAAAGCTGCTAATTTAGTGGCTTTTTTGCGTTGTTTATTTTCTGGTCCATAGCCAGTAAATACGACAGTAGAAATAGAGGTAGATTGGTGTGGTGATACTAATCGCTTTTGTTAAATGTGCCATGTGAAATAACAAGTTTGTCTACCGTGGCTGGGTTCTGAATTTCTGGTCTTACTATTGTCTGATGGATTTGAAATTGAGGGCGTTTTGGGCTTGGCTGGATTGGAAACGAGCTAGATACTCGTGACCATGAAGGAGAGCCCTCTGTTCATAAGGGCTCAAGATTTTGTTTTAGATCATATTTTGTAGCTATTCACGAGCTTGTTTGTTTTGTACGTAGTCGGTAATCTGGGAATGGATTGTGATGCACCTCAGCATTAAGAACGGTGTGTTTGAATATTTCTAGCTTTGATTCAGTGTCATATGAACCATACAGCACCTCCCATTCCTCTAGAAAGATTTTATCTTGATTATCAAATAATAGCTTAGCAAGCTCTAACTCTGCTTCAGAAGCTTTTGATAAGGCTGTCCATTTTTCGAATCCCAGCATTTGCGCGAAGATATGTTGAATCCGCATTAAACTAAGGTTTTCTTCATTCAAATCATAGTCTACGAAAATGGCATCTATATCAAAGTATTTTGGATTGTACTTACAGTAGGTATTTCCATCGGTCTGATCAATATAGTGGGTTTGGGTTTTATAATCAGTCTTGTATATCCACCGCCTGAGGCGGTGGCTTGGACAAGGGCTATGCCGTTGTCTTAAAGCTCTACCCATGATAGTTCTAGTTAAGTTATCCCAATAACATTAACGAGAGGAATATCATGAGTAGATTTAACAGATTATCGCACGTTATTTGGTGTTGTAAATACCATATTGTGTGGGTACCAAAATATCGTTTCAGAATATTAAATGGCGATATAGCATCGGAAATATATAAAACAATTTATGTTTATTGTGGACGAATGAAGTGCGATGTAATTGAACTGAATGTTCAAAGTGATCATGTTCATTTAGTTGTTTCAGTTCCCCCGAAGGAATCGATATCGAAATTACTAGGAACGGTCAAAGGAAAAACGGCGATTCAAATATTTCGTCAGTTTCCATATTTGAAGAATAAGCCCTACTGGGGCAACCATTTCTGGGCAAGAGGTTATTGCGTAGATACAGTTGGAATTGATGAAGAAATCATACGAAAGTATGTCAAATTTCAGGAAAAAGAAGAATCAAGACAGGACGGACTTAAGTTTTAGAATTTAAAATAATCAGGGATAATACAGTCAGCCTTCTAAGAGGGCTGACATCAAGCCCCTTCAAGGGGCAAATCAAAACCACCTTCTAAGAAGGTGGATGTTTTTTCTCTGAAAAGGTTTTTTGCTTGAAGTTTGAAGTATTCGATATGAGTCATAATACAATCCTTAAATTGATCAAGTCTATTATCTTGTTATTCGCGTTCGTAATCTTTGGTAAGATAATAAGCTTGATATAAGGTTATATTATCGATCTATTGGCTGATGAAATCTTTGCACGAACGAGCAGGCTTACCAATAAGCACGTGTTTATAGTGACATGAAACATTTCTTAAAAGCAATGGGAATTTTACTATTCTAACGCCTGTTTGAAAATATACTTGAATTTAATAATGACTTAGGTTCGATTTGTAACTCAGATATTTCACGGCTCTACGAGCCTGATAGTAGCGTTAATGACTAAGAACTCTTTCGGAGTCACGTCAAAGCTGGCCGCTTTTGCTACTCGATACAAGTTTCGCTTGAATAGTGATTTTAAATTGGGAACAAGCCATCAGGTTATGTTCGGCTCGAAAATGGGAGGCCATACCCAGCATTCGGCATCAATTTAATTGGAATCGCTATGTCCAAGAAGATCACAAATCACTCCATACCTGCAAAACAATTTTACAAAAACGTCTCATTTGAAACTCTCGTTGCCAGTTGGTTTACTAACGATGGTTGGGAAGTATTTCTTCCTATGATTGATCACGACATGAAAACAGAATTTTTAGTTTTTAACGATGGCCAGTTCTTACGAATTCAAGTTAAGACTGTTGATACGAATGATGAAGGTTGTTGTGTAGAAAATAAATGGGGGGATATTGATATCGACTATGTTATCTATTTTTCTAAGATAGATAATTGGGGATATATTACTAAGCCATTTAAACAGAAGCGTAGAAGATTGAATTCCGGTGACCATATTCGCTTTCATCAACATGCTAAACCTTTCATTAGAGCGTTTGAGTTGATTTAAGTTATTTGTCTAGGGGGATTTATTTCTGAAGCTTAGCTGCCCAGAATGCCCAGATTTCTGAAACTTGGAATTCTGGGCATTTTGGGCGTAAAAATTGTAGAATAATTAGAGGGTGTTTCTGCAGCTAGGATTAATTAAAAGGGCGAATATTCGTGTTTGCTCTTTGAGTGTAAATATAATAACCTTCAATCAGAAGGGGTAACTTACTAACCTAAATAATAAAAATGGAATGAAAAATGAACTTCGATATCGTAAAAAATTGTAATAGGTATGAGAAAGTCTCAGTTCTAAAACTGATTATAAAAATTGCCAGTGCCGATGGAACAATTAGTGGTAAAGAACAGTCTTCAATTGAAGAATTCTTGAATATTAGCAACCTTAAAACATCATCTGACTTTATATCATCAATACTAGAAGAAAATATTGCAGATATTGTCGCTGTTTTCACTAGTCGTCAAAATGTGAAGTCTGCTATGGCTATCGTTGAAGAATATGCGAATACCCACAGTATTCATCCAGAACTCGAGGGTAAAATTTTGGATGATATTACCTTTGAGATGGGCAATCGTGTCAAGACTATTAATTTCAGCTTCATGGATACGTTAAAAGCTTTTGGCAGAGAGTTTTCAACATTGTGGGGACAGGAAAGCATACACCCCGAACTCAAAAGAGTTTGGGCGATTATTCTCGTATTAGTTGCCTGCGTGATAGGCTCCTTTATGACTGACACAATTTGGGGGACTGCTTATTTACCAGACTTTTTTTCTATAAAGGAAACAAGTTTTTCACCATTGGATCATACTCATGTAATCGGCGGTTTATTAATATATGGAGCGCTAGCTACCAGAAAATATTTACCAGCTCCGACGAATTTTAGGAATGTTCTATTCTTTCTAGGAGATAATTACTTGCTTTCGATCTTTGTTATGTATGTGTTGGGAGACAGTGGATTTGAAAAAAGCATAACGCTGACGATTTTTGGTGGAGTGATTTTATTGTTTTGGATAGGAATGAAAGAATTAATGGGCTTTTTCTTAATAGCTTCATTTAGTTTAGTGATTTATAAATTAATCGCTATAGATAATGCTATGGAATGGCGAGCATATCCATTCATCATGACTGCTTTCTTAGGGTTAGTATTCCAATCAAAAGACTTGTTTTCTGATTTTTCTGGCTTGTCTAATTCATTCTTCAAAGAATCTGCAATAGATAAAGAAATTGCTAAAGAAAGTTTAGAAATGGCAGGTTCGACAATAAAAAAAGGTGCGAAAGTCGCTATGACCGCCGCTACAGGATTATAAGATGAAAATGTGGCATGTAATACGCTTTTTATAGAGCTTACAATTGCTTGTGACGCTTGTCATAGGTAGTTTTTTGTATACTACCTATTTTGATGAACAAGCAAACAGAGCGCGTCTCCACAAAATATAAGTGACAGTTACATAATATTAATTTTTTATGTTACTAGAGTGCTTTTAAAATCTGTCAATTTATTCGCGTAGCTATGACAGGTATCCTAAGCAGGTTTTAATATTGTAATTATAAAATAACCATTAAGGGAATAATATGAATAAAATACAAACAAAAGAAAAAATCTTATTTAGTTTCTTGATATTGATAACTATACTTAGCTGGTTTACAGTCTTAGATGAAATAGCGTATAGACAAAATAGTCAAAGTTTAAAAGAAACAGCGCTCACTTTTGCTGCATTGCAAGGTGTCGATTCATTGATTTCGTTCTCAGAAACAATACCCGTAATAGGCTCTCTCTTAAAGCTATATAGTAATTTCTTAGATCAGATGACCTCTATCTTGCTCGTTGCTTTTTTCTCACTAGGTCTTCAAAAAATAATAATCGTTGCAATGCAATCGTTCATTATCAACCTTCTATTATCATTAAATATTTTCGTTGTAGTTCTTAATGGCTTTAAATCCTTTCTTAGTGAAGGATTAGCAACAAAGCTAATGAAATTGGCTTTGCTTATGGTGTTCATCCGTTTCGCTATACCATTGATGACTATCACGGTCAACAGCCTTCAAGTTAACAATGATGAAGTAGGTGCTAAAGTTAGTCAGGAAAGAATTGAACAGTTAGAATCAAAACTTCTAGAAATAGGAAAAATAACGAAAGAAAATAATACTCAAGCAAGAGAGAAAAAAGCAGAAATAGAACTTCATAGACGAAAACTTTCTGCGCTAATTTCTAGAAAAGAATCTCTGAACGAAACATTATCGCTATTACGATTTTCAAATGAAGAATCAACATTTGATAAATTAAAATCACTAGTTGTTGATTCAGGAGATTCTCTGAAGTTTGTAGAAAAAACAGCTCCTCTACGTCTTGAGATAATGGATATTAATGGTCAAATTAAAATATTATCAAAAAAAATTGACAGTATAGACGATAGTAGTTTTTTTGGCCTCATTAATTTCAAGGAAAAAATAGAAACGGTACTGTTAAACTTAGATAACTTTGCTAGTGAAATTATCGATATTTTCTTAATGAATGTAATATTGTTTTTCTTTAAAAATGTATTGTTTCCGATAGTGTTTTTGTGGGTATTGTATAAACAGTTTGATAGAGTATTTAGTACTAACTACTCTGACAGGTTGGAAAATAGCTCAAGTAAGCGGCTAATCGTCCCAAAAACGAACAATTAATACGAATCTGTAGTTTTCACTAAAAAATTTGGCATTAAATATTACTATAGATATTTGATTTTTTTCATGTTTGTTAACTTTTAGTTTAGATGTTTATTCCTCGAAAAACTTGAAATCGTTAATAATTTTCAATTGCTTACAGGCATAATGATGGCAGATACAAAATTAGCAGACCGATTAGCTCAAATGATGGGAATGCTTAATAGCGGTGATAAGCTGAGTGTAAAGCAATTAGCTGAGAAATTTAATACTTCAGAACGAACTATTCAGAGAGATTTAACGGAAAGATTGAGTTTTCTAGATCTGGAAAAATCTGAAGCTGGATGGAGATTGAATACTCAGACTATTGGAAAATTAAGCAAACAGATTATTCAGAACTTTGCAGCTATTAGTGGTATTAGAGACTTATATCCAAGTTTGAATGATAAGTTCTTGAAGACTATTCTCAGCACCGTAGACGAATCGGCTTATTTGATTAAACCACACCACTATGAATCTCTCTCTAACCAGTTATCAAGTCAATTATTTTCAAAACTGGAAAATGCAATCGCTAAAAATGAAAAAATATCCTTTCACTATAAGGATAAAGAATATTCTGATATTTGTCCTTATAAAATGGTCAACTCTAGAGGGATTTGGTACTTGGCGTCTATAGATGCAGGTAAACTAAAATCGTTCCATGTTAGTCAAATTACTTTATTGCAAACCAATAGAGGTATTTTTGTTCGGGAGCCATTAATAGAAGAACAAATAAAAAATGACGAGACAATCTGGTTTAGCCAAAATAAACAAAAAGTTCTCCTAAAAATATCTGCTGAAGTCGCTAAGTACTTTACAAGGCGACAACTTCTGCCTGAGCAAGTAGTCGAGGAGGAATGTGATGATGGGCGCTTAATTCTATCA
>Ga0256845_1001711_pt1 | contig 17171 bp, 17 predicted proteins | sample RiftiametaG_FD_189101 | JGI IMG/M metagenome (GOLD analysis project Ga0256845, IMG submission 189101) | Tube worm associated microbial communities from hydrothermal vent at the East Pacific Rise, Pacific Ocean - Riftia | ecosystem: Host-associated > Annelida > Integument > Unclassified ...
AGGCATGCAATACTTATGAAACCGCTTTTGATGCATATACTGAAATTTGTAAGGAAACCATTAATATTGCAACCCAGAGCTCCAATGCATTAAGTGTAATGAATGATAAATTCAGATCAAGAACCGATGCTCTTACAAACCAACGTGACAATAATGAAGAAAATTAAAATAAAAGTTTTATCAAGGAGATATTATGTTAGATCCTGAAACTTTAAAGTCATTTGAAGAACGCTTTAATGCAATAAGAAGCTTAAATCAAGAAAATATTGTCCCTAAAAAAAGACAAAACACTCTTACAATTATGGATATCAAAGAGGGTGGTTTTTTTATTTTAAAGGACAAAACATATTTTGTAAAACAGGCTTGCCCTTATCAAGAAGCTTCTGAAGATTTTGCAAAAGAACTTGATTATACCTTATATGAATTAAATTGCCTTTGCCTTGAAAACGGGAATAATGTCAATTTTGAATGGGAATTTGATGATGATCTTGAAGTAAGTATTACGACTCAAAGGCTTACCTTTAAAGATCTTAGCGATGAAGAAGACCAATCAGTTGATGCAGAAGATATTGACCAGATTGTGGATGACGAAGACCTTGTAATATTTAATAAGGAAAAATTCTGGTACGAAGACGACTGGCCGGCTTTTTATGCCTGTAGAGGCAAAAAAGAAGCTGTTTATATTTATGAATTTGAAAATGAAAATCATACAAAATTCTTAACCATAGAAGAATGGGGTCCAGATAAAAAAAAGCAGGAGTATCAACTCTTTTTAAGTGAACCTGTTAACCCCAAAGCAATCACTATTTTATCCCGGGGGCTGGGTCAATGAAATTGAAAAATTCTTTCCCATATATTCTTATTGCTTTTTTCTTTGGTTTTCTATTAATAAATATCTTTTCAGGATTTGGCGGTCTTCCTTCAAATATTAAAAAAGATTGCAAAGTATCATTAAAAAGGATCAAAGCAGGCAAAGCTTTGATTGATAATGATCATAAAATCTATTTAAAATATATACAAAATGATAAAGTTAATAAAATCAAATCTGCATTTATCAAAGAAAATCTTGAACAGGGATTCCAAAAAGCTGAAAACGAATTTGACAGAGCTTTGAAACTTTATAAAACAAATATTAAGCCGTTGTTAGATGAAAATAAAGAAGAACTGAAAGACAAACTATTAATCGAGCTTCGCAGGGTCAATGCGACAATTGCTACAGGAGAGAATCAATCAAAGCAACCCTTAAAAAGAGCAAAGCATATTTTTGAGGTTTCAACTGCTATAGATAATTTGTCTTCACGTGCCCCTTTGCAGCTTGATGATATCACAAAGACTGTTCAGGACATCAAAACAGGCATTCTTATTCAATCAAAATCTAATTTCCCTGAACAGGCAAAAAAAATTGATACAAAATTCAGCCGATTATCTCTGGTTTTAAAAGAATCAGAAAATGCCTTAAAACAATTAAATAATGAATTTAATAATTATAAAAACAATAGCACAACAGATTATTCAACCCTTACAAAAGCCATTGACTTAATTAATAATAATCATGCAGAGATACAGGTTTTAGCAGATAAATTCTTAAATGAGATAAAAAGCTTATCAAAAAGCTATGTAAAAATACTTAAAGATATGAAAGCTACCTATTCTGTGGTTGTCAAAAGAGAATCATGGAATGGAAATTCTGATTATTCCAATCCATATACCATAAGTTTTTATCGCACCATAAGCCCTGAAGTATATGAATTTATCCAGAATAGCACCATTGAGACAATTGCTGAAATTCATCCCGGATGGACAGGCGTAAAATTTCAAAACCATATAGGTAATATATGGAATAAACTAGAAATCGATCCCATTGAAAAATGGGCACCCCGGCAATATAGACATGATAGTGCATCTTTCTGGTTTGACAGTTGGGATATAAAATATTTTCATAAATATACAATTGTGGAAGATGATCAACAGCATGATACTGAATGGGAGCCTGTTTCCGAAGATGTATATGAGGAAAATTTTGAATTTCTCGGAATGGCATTACTTACAAAACCCTTTGGGAAATTTGAAGAAGAGGCTGATACAAAGGCATCTCCTCCGGGCATGGGTTTTGTGGGAAATCCTCAATATGGTAAATGGGAAAAGGATAACAATGGCAATAGTTTCTGGGGCTGGTACGGCAGATATGCTCTTTTCAGTAATTTGCTTTTCTATTCAACCATGGGTCCAATACGTTATGGAACATGGAATAGATACAATACCGGTTATCGCGGGAGAAGACCATTTTTTGGCTCTACAACCGGTGGCTCTGCCATGTTTGGAACCCATGGTACATATACAAAACAATCTCCCAGGTTCAGGAACACTTCATTTGCCAGGACAGGCGGTTTTAAAAGATCTGCGCCATCAGTAAGAGGTGCATCAAGTTCAGTGCGGGGCGGTGGACCAAAATCAAAGGGCAAATAGATATAGCTTAAGGATATTTTAAGGAGAAAAACATAATGGATTATTCAAGTTTTGGAAAAGAATTTGTTTTTGTAATAATCAGTATTTTAATAATATGGCTTGCAAAACTTATAGCTGACCGCAGGACAACAGAATTTGACGATGATGCCCATATTGATGATGGGAACCTTGCTGTGGGTCTTCGCAGAGCAGGTCTATATCTTGGCATTGCCATTGCCCTTGCCGGTACCATGGGAGGAGATTCAAAAAATTTTTTATCAGACCTTTTAAATCTTCTGGCAGATGGCGCGCTTATTCTTATCTGCCTGTTTTCAGCAAGATTTATTAATGATAAAATAATGCTTGGACCTATTAATAATGACAAAGAATGCATGAAAGGCAATGCTGCTGTCGGAGTAAGTGAAGCATGCATGTATATTGCAACGGGTTTTATACTTAATGGGAGCCTCAGCGGTTCAAGCCATTCCCTTATTGAAAGTGTCTTGAGCACCATTGTATTTTTTATTCTAGGACAAATTGCTCTTTTAGTATTTGGCTATCTTTATGAAAAAATTACACCTTTTAATGTAAGGGACGAAATCAAAAATAATAATCTTGCAGCAGGAATCGGGCTTGGAGGTATTCTTATTGCCCTGGGAATTATTTTACGGGGCAGCATTGAAGGTCCTTTTACAGGCTGGAGATCAGATATTGCAAATTTTTCCATATATACTATTTATGGCATTATAATGTTATTAATCTTTAGAATTGTGATTGATAAAATGTTCTTTCCAACAACAAAACTCACCATTGAAATTAAAGAGGATAAAAATATCGCTGCTCTGTTAGTCGCTGAAAGCGCCATAATTGCCGTTGCTATTATTATCGCTTTTTCAATGTAACAATAAATTATACGAATAATGTCTAAGGTTAAATTTAATTTTGCTTCTTTTCTCCTTTGCGGATGCATTTTTGCAAGTGGTGCATGTGGAATAATACTTGAATATATCCAGGCAAGTATTGCATCAATGATCCTTGGCAATTCCTTTGAACAATGGGCTGTGGTTATAGGTCTCATGCTTTTTTGGATGGGGCTTGCAAGCCTTTTACAGGTACATATAAAAAAAAAGCATCTTATTTATATGTTTATTGCTGTTGAAACAGGACTTGCCCTTGTTGGCGGTTTTTCTCCGACCATCACCTATTATTCCTACAGCCTTACCTCCCACTATGTCCTTGTTCTTTATTTCTTTGTAAGTTTTATCGGCATAATGATTGGGCTTGAAATTCCAATTATAATACGCATTAACAATGATTATACAAAGGAATTAAAAACCAATGTTGGCAATATTCTAAGCGCTGATTATCTAGGGAGCCTTTTGGGTGCCTTAATATATGTTTATATTATTTTAAGATTTTTCCCTATTACAAAAGCAGCTTTTCTCACGGCACAGATAAATTTTATTCTTGCCTTTGTAACTTATATATATTTTTTTGCCAGGAAACTTATTAATAGTAAAATCCCTGCTGTTATCATGATTTTCACCATTGCTCTTATTAGCTATGGGTATATTAAAAGTGACCAATGGGATATAAAAATTCAACAACCCCTTTACGATGACCCTATTGTTTATAGTAAAACCACTCAATATCAGCACATTGTTTTAACACATTATAAACCTCTTAATGAAACAAGACTTTTTATAAATGGGAATCTCCAATTATGCAGTCTTGATGAAGCAAGATATCACGAACCCCTTGTACATCCTGCCATGAATCTTGCGCTTTTCAGGAAAAAGGTTCTTATACTGGGAGGCGGCGATGGCTGTGCATTAAGGGAAGTATTAAAATATAAAGATGTTGAAAAAGTAATGCTTGTTGATCTTGATCCTGTGATGATCAAACTTGCCACTGAAAACCATTTCTTAACTGAAATCAACAATAATTCTTTTAAGGATGCCCGGGTGATAACTAGAATTCTCAATGGTGTAAGCCCCGGAGATGTAAAAGAAATTTTTATGGATAAGGAACCTTTTAAAAAAAACAAATCAAATAAGACAGAAAAAATTGCTGACGTCAAAATAATGAATATTGATGCAGATAAATTTCTTGAAAAAACGCCCGGGTTCTGGGATATCATTATTGTTGACATGCCCGATCCTTCTTCGCCTGAGCTTACAAAGCTATATTCCAGAGCTTTTTATTCCAAGGCAAAACATCATCTTTCAAAATATGGAATTATGGTTGTTCAGGCAACATCACCATATTTTGCAAAAGAAAGTTTTTTATGTATTGGCAGAACCATTAAAAGTGCAGGCTTTACGATTTTACCCTTTCATGAAAATGTTCCAAGTTTTGGTGACTGGGGATGGTTTATTGCGTTAAACTCAAAAACCAGCAAACAAAAATTACAAAAAAGAATAAATAAAATAAAATTCCCAATAGAAACCAGATTTTTAACCGAAGATATTTTTAAAGCTGAGCTTAAATTTGGGAAAACCCTTTTAACAAGTAATAGAAATGATATAAATACATTAATAAATCCAATACTTCTTTCAATTTATTCCAATGACAGCTGGCAATATTAATTAATTTTTAAAAAAATTTTAAAATTCCCTTGACACCTTGTTTTATTTTAATAAATAATAAGTCAGACCTAATATTTAAGATTTGGTTTTTATTAGAAATAATTCTAAAAAAGGAGAAGGGGTATGAAAAAATCATTGAATTTTATTTTTATTCTATTAACCGGGCTATTTTTGTTTATCACCACAGGTCCTGCAATGGGAAAAACAATTGAATTAAAATTAGCCCATTTTATGCCAGCCATGCATGTCCAGCATGTAAAAGCTTTTGTGCCTTTTGCAAAAGCCGTTGCAAAGGCTTCCAACAACGAGGTTAAAATAAAAATATACCCCGGTGGTACACTTGGCAATCCAAAAACCATGGTAAATTCAATCCGTATGGGTATTACAGATATTGGTTTTATTCTTCCAAGCTATGTTCCCGGCAGATTCCAAAGAAGCTCAGTATTTGAACTGCCATTTCTTTTTAATAACGCAGAGCATGTTACAAAGGTAATTTATGATGTTTATGATCAATATCTTGCAAAGGATTATAAGGATTTTAAAGTCCTGTGGTTTCTTTCTGCTCCTTTGAGTCAGGTTCATACCACTAAAGCACCTCTTTTAACCATTGCCGATTTTAAAGGTATAAAAATCAGAGGTGGAAATGCCCTTGAATCAAAAGCCATTAAACTCCTTGGTGGAAATCCTGTTGGGCTTCCCATTTCAGAACTTTCAATTGCAATGCAAAAAGGTGTTGTAGATGGCTGTTTTACACCCTATGCAGCTCTTAGAAGCCATAAACTCATTGATGTTTCCAAATATATTACAGAATTTAATTTTTCAGGCGCAATGATGTGTGTATTAATGAACAAGGCTAAATGGAATAGTCTTCCAGATAAAGCAAAAAAAGCTATTAACTCTGTTGCCACAAAAGAATTCGGATTAAAAGCTGCCAGAGCCTTTGATGAAGAAGACGCTGAAAATAAAGCCATGGCAGCGGCAAAAGGCATGAAATCCTATAAACTTTCCGATAAAGACAGAGCTGCCATAAAAATTAAATTTAATAGCTTTTATACTGATTGGGTAAAAAAGAATGCATCAAAATTTGATTCTCAAAAGCTCCTTGATGCTGTAATGGCTTCTGCAGCAAAGTAATAATTTTGTTAATAATATAAAGCAGCTTACTCAAAAGCTGCTTTATATGCTTTGTAAGGATTAAAAGATGGAACAAAATAATAATAATAGTCCTATAATCAAAGGTTTTTATCCTTTTGTAAAAATTCTTGATTATATTTCATGGCTAACACTTTTTGCCATGATGATGATAACCATATCAGATGTTTTTTTACGAAAATTTACTAATACATCTATTCTCGGGACTGTTGAGCTTACAGAATTTATGATGGTTATAGTTGTATTCTGCTCTCTTGCCCAATGTGAAGTGGACGACGGGCATATACGAGTCGATTTAATCATGAATAAATTTAACTCAAAAATACAAGGCTATGTGGACAGTATTACACAAATTTTAAGCACTATTCTGTTTATCCTCATGTCCACATCTATCTATCACCATGCTGTGAGCATGAAAGCAAGCGGCGAAATCACAATGGATTTGGGGATACCTCTATATCCTTTTATTTATATTGCATTTCTCGGATGTATTGTAATGAGCCTGGTTCTGTTTTGTAAAACAATTATTATTATTTCAAAGGTATTTAAATAATGAATCCTTTAATTATTGGAATTCTGGGAATTGGGGTATTGTTTGTTTTATTAGCCCTGCGAATGCAGATAGGCTTTGCCATGGCTCTTGTTGGCTTTGGCGGGTTTGCAATTTTATCTGGATTTGGTCCAGGACTTGCTATTCTTGGTTTTGAACCTTACCAGACTGTATCCTCATACACATTAAGTGTAATACCATTATTCATGCTCATGGGACAATTTGCAAATCATTCCAATCTTGGTACGGAAATATATGAAACTGCAAATAAATGGATTGGGTTTTTACCTGGCGGGCTTGCAATGGCAACCGTAGGTGCTTGCGCAATGTTTGCGGCCATTTCAGGATCTTCCCTTGCCACAGCAGCCATGTTCGGGACAATTGCTCTTCCTGAAATGCAGAAACTTGACTATTCTGAAAAACTTGCAACAGGCTGTATTGCTGCAGGCGGAACCCTTGGGATTTTAATCCCTCCAAGTTCAGTATTAATCCTCTATGGCATTTTAACGGAACAAAGTATAGGCAGACTTTTTATTGCCGGTATAATCCCGGGAATTTTATTGAGTTTAATGTTTATTGGGACAATATTTGTTATCACAAAGATAAATCCTTCCATGGGCAGACCAGGACCAAAATATACAATAAAAGAAAAAGTTTACTCATTAAAAAATACATGGGCAATACTTACTCTATTTCTCCTTGTGATTGGTGGATTGTATGCGGGCTGGTTCACGCCGACTGCTGCCGCAGGCGTTGGAGCTTTTGGTGCTTTTTTTATAACTCTTTTAAAAGGCAGGCTTAAATGGGATACTCTAATTATCTCATTAAAAGAAGCTGCTTCTTCCACTGCAATGATATTTGGAATTTTAATAGGTGCCATGGTTTTTCAATATTTTATGACATTAAGCCAGATACCAACTACCCTTGCATCATTAATTATTGGAGCAGGCATGGGTAAATATCTTGTAATAAGCTTAATAATTCTCGGGTTTATACTACTTGGATGTTTTATGGAAGGTCTTTCAATAATGGTACTTGCCATCCCAATTATTTTCCCCATTGTCATAAATATGGGGTTTGACCCTATCTGGTTTGGAATCATTCTTACTTTAACAATGGAAATGAGCCTTATCACACCGCCTGTGGGAGTGAACGTCTTTGTATTAAGCGGTGTAGCAAAAGACATACCCATGTCAACAATGTTTAAAGGAATTTTACCATTCTGGATTGCAATGTTTATATGTATTATTATACTGCTGATTTTTCCTGAATTAGTAACTTATTTACCAAATAAAATGATGGGATAGCGAGGATTATGAGTCTTTTAACACAAATACTATTGGCAGCTGATTTTTTCCTTTTGGCAGGTTTTTTATATTTTGCATTTGAATCCCATAAAGAACAGGAAGCAAGAGCCCGAAAAAACGGTATTATGGGAGCTGCAATTGCAATAATTATTGGAATTATGATATTTATTCCCCAGATACAATTTATGATTCTAATATTTTTTATTGCAGGGGCTGTTTTCTCAATTTCCCTTTTGATTCCGGCAAGCCCCAATAAAAAAGCTTTAAAAGGTGCAAAGGGGTATCTTGCTGGCAAGGCGCAGCGTTTTGATGAAAGAGATAGTGTTTTTGCACGATATCGAAGTTTAATACCCGGAACAAAGCAATATGATTATTTTTACAAAAATCTCTATCCTGAAAAAGAAGAACACGATGCAAAAAGGAGAAAAACAGGATTTATCGGCACACCAGGAAGTATTGACAATGGGTATCAACCCAATGTTGCAATGATGCATGCTTCTTTTGCAATCCCTCCTTTTCTCGGACATTATGCGTATAATACCCCTGAACCTGATGTCTCGCCAGCAGACTTAAGCCCTGAAAAAGCCACACTGATTGTTAAAAATCTTGCAAAACATATTGGAGCAGATCTTGTCGGAATTACCAGAATCAACCCGGATCTTATATATTCACACCGGGGAGAAATCCATTATGACAAAGTTGAAAACTGGGGCAAAGAGATAAAAGATTTACCGCCCTATGCCGTAGTAATGATTACTGAAATGAGCCATGGACATGTAATATCAGCGCCCCATACTCCAACTGTTGCCGAGAGTGCTCATCTCTATGCCCGGGGAGCATATATCACGACTTTACTTGCACAATGGTTTTCATATATGGGGTATAAAGGCATAGCTGAGCATACACGAAATTACAATATTCCTCTGCCTCCCCTTGCAGTAGATGCAGGGCTTGGAGAAGTAGGCCGTCAAGGCTATCTTATTGCTCCAAAATTTGGAGCCAGAGTCCGTATTTTTGCTGTATTAACTGATATGCCGCTCCTTGTAGACAAACCCATTGCCCTTGGAGTTGAAGAATTTTGTCAAAAATGTAAAAAATGTGCTGATTCCTGTCCTTCCAAATCAATACCCCAGGGTGAAAAAATTATTTTTAATGGTTTTAAAAAATGGAAGCTCAATGAAGACTCATGTTACGATTATTGGAGTAAAGTTGGAACTGATTGCTCCATCTGCATGGCAATATGTCCTTTTAGCAGACCCAATACTTTTTTACATAAATTTGTAAGACTATTTGTTGCAAAATCAAAAATTGCCCAGATAATATTTCCCTATATTGATAACTTTTTATATGGTAAAAGATGGAGACCAAAAAAGGTTGCACCATGGCTAAATTATAAAAAGGATAAGGATGAAACAGAGGTCTATTAAATGAAAAGATTATCTGAAACAATTGTTGATTCAATTAAATTAAAAATCTTTAACGGCACTTATAAAAAGGGAGAGCGCCTTCTTTCTGAAATTGAACTTGCAAAGGATCATGGGGTATCACGATCTGTAATACGAGAATCTTTACGACTTTTAGAGGGTTTGGGTCTTGTTATCATTAAAAAAGGACCCCGAGGCGGGATTTTTGTTTCACAGGGATATCACAAACCCATTAGCGACTCATTAAAAGGGCTTGTTAATGCGGATAAAATTACAGAAGAAAATGTTTTTGATATCAGACTATTGCTTGAGACCTATGCAACTGCCCAGGCAGCAAAAAATGCCGATGAAATTGACCTGAAACGCCTTAAATCATTCTTAGATATTCCTGATGCTAAGAAAAATAATGCAAAATGGCTCCAGAAAAACAGGTCAAATTTTCATATAGCATTATCAAAAGCTGCCAAAAATCCTGTTATGGAAGTATTGATGCGGGGGCTTATTGATCTTTTACGCAATTATTTTATAAATTTTCTAGACCTGGAATTCGAACAAAACTCCATAAAAACCTATAAAAAAATTATAGAGCATATAGAAAAAAAACAACCTGAAAAAGCAAGAAAACTTATGGAAATCTTTATTCTTGACATGTGGGAGGTCATTAAAAAAAGGGAAGACAACCCTTTTTAAAATTCCACTTTTGGAGCTTTGGCAGCTCCTTTATCTGCCATAAAATAAACTTTTTTCTCAAAACCAAAAATCCTGGCAATTATTACCCTTGGGAACTGCTTTATAAAAACATTATAATTTTTTGCAGCTATATTAAATCTTTTTCTTTCAACAGTAATTCTGTTTTCAGTTCCTTCAAGCTGGCTTTGAAGAACAATAAAGTTTTCATTTGCCTTAAGTTCAGGATATTGTTCAACAACAACCATTAATTTTGACAATGCACCATTTAAAGAACTCTGGGCATCCTGAAACTTCTTAAAAGCTGCCGGATCTGATAATATTTTATCAGACATTTTAATACTATTGCCTGCTTTTGCCCGTGCTTCTGTAACCTTTGTTAATGTCTCCTTTTCATGCACAGCATATCCCTTGACCGTTGAAACAAGATTAGGAATTAAATCAAGCCTTCTCTGGTAAACATTTTCAACCTGGCTCCATTTTTCCTTAACTATTTCTTCCATCTGCACCATTTGATTGTAGCTGTTCTGTAAATACAGTCCTGCAAGAACAGCGACTATGAGCAATAATATCAAAGTTCCTGAACATCCAAGCATAATTTTCTTTCCCATCAATTTCCTCCTGATAATTTCCATGGATAATTTATAATGCCTTTAGCAAATTTTCCCCCAGAATAAGCCTGAAAAAAACTTATTTTTGTTTTTCAATTTGTGCAATTGCCTTATTTATCATTGCAAGATATTTGTCATTCTCCCCGTAGGACGGGTTTAATTTCATCTGAATTTTAAGATATTTTTTTGCCTTGTAAATCAACTCTTGTGACCCCTTTGTCATGCCTTGATAATAACAGGCAACAGCAAGATGATAATAAGCATAAAGATGTTTTCTGTTGAGTTTAATGCTCTTTTCCAATAATTTAATGGCTTTTTTAAAGTCTCTTTTTGAACCCCATATACAATAATATCCCCTGCGGTAGGCAATCTCGCCATCATATATATCCTGCAGACCCATTCTCCCCATGGAGCGTGATATCTTTATCATTTTTTCCGCTTTATCATATTCGTCTTTCTGGTAAATGAGAAATGATGCATAATTAACATAGTCCCATGGCATATTGGCATTATATTTTTTATCGTTTTTCAAAAGTTCCTTATATGCTATTTCAACCAGATTGTGGTCCTTCTCCCAATAAATCTCGATCAGGATTTCCAATGCATTGTGTTTACGAATAAAGATCGAAGATTCTGAAAAATGACAGGCAAGATTCTCTTTTTCAGGATTACCGTCCGGAAGGGACAGCATCTTAAGATAAAGGGCTCTTTCACGAGACAGAGGGTTTTTATTTAATTTTGCAAGAAATTTTTCAGCCTTTTTTTTATTTTTCAATGCCTCGCCATAAAACAGGGCACAATAATAGTTGACCTCATAATTTTCAGGAGCAAGCTCAATTGCTTTTTTATAATGCTGTTCTGCTTTTGCAAGCGTGTTTAATGGAGCTGTGCTGTTTCTGGTGAACCAGATTTTGACCAGCATGCGCCCCTTGAGAAGATGTGTCAAAGGGTCGTTGGCTTCCATATTGTTGATGCATTCAGATACCTGCTTGAATATCTCATTTTTGCCATTGCATTTATCAAGGAGGGTCATTGCCTCTGCAAAGCTGCATTTTGAGCCTGGATTTTCTGCAGCATTAACCAGAGTTTGGCTGCAACAAAATAAAAAACAAGAAATAAGGAATATATTTATTATAGTTTTCATTGGGCAACTCCCGTAAGCCTGTGTCTTTTATTTCCATCCCGGATAATAGTTACAATTGCTGTTTTGCCGGGCTTGACACTATGGAAATACCATAAAGTCTTGAACAGATTTGGTGCATCAATAAAATCTTCACCATCACCAATTCCGACAATTATATCATCTAATTTAAGACCAAGCTTATTTTTTGCAGGTCCATCTTGTGCAACCCAGCTTACCTTACACCTGATCTTTCCCGGTGGATCCCCGGGCAGATTACAATCTCTGCATTCAAAGACCCAGGGGTTTATCTTTTTCTTTTTTACATGTTTGATATTTGGGAAACCATTGATGTCATAATCAAACCTTTTAAAAACAAATTCATAGGGACCATTAAACTTTTCCCTGTCCTGCTGTGAAAAATGCCATTGCATTTTTACATTAAACCGGATTACCTTTGCCATGGTGAAAATATCAAGGCGCCACTTTCCCTTTTCCCGTACAAAGAGATAGGGACAGCATGTGCGCTGCTCAATTGGATGCAGCAGAACTGCATGGGTACCGTCTTCAGAACAGATGACCTTGCCGTCATGGCATTTGGAAACAAAGCGATATTCATTGTCAATATTAATATCCGTGACTGTTCGATCCTGAAAGAATTTTTGTGTTGCCTTGGAGTAGATATCAAGGTTGGGATTTTTATTGTGTGTCTTAAGAGACATAACATGCTTGGCAAAGATATCCTCAGGTGTATCACTCTCTTTGGCATAAATGTTTTTACCCTGTTTGGCTGTTTTGTCCTTTTGACCTAGGAGTGCATCGGTTTTTGCCCCTCCTCCAATACTCTCGGTTTGCATGGGTTCCATAAATTCTTTGTTTTGCTCTGCCTCCATTGCCCGGTCTTTAACAAGCTCCATCATCATGTATATTCCGTCTGATACATTGGAGTCACGAAAAAAAGGCACCATGCCCTTACGTTCGACATAAGAGACAAAAGCGTCAGTATAGATAGGCTCAAGTGCCATGGAAACACCCATCCTGGTCTTACCAAGGCGGGTGTTAATCACCAGAAGCAATGCCCTGCCGCTTGTGCTGCGGCTTTCCTGCTTAAAATCGTCATAGGCGTCATTGGTAAATGAATTGATATCCTGGTCGCTCTTAGTTGTTAATACTCTAAAATCAATATCAAAGGTTTCAAGCAGATAATTGTTGTATGTTCGGTACTGATCTGTGACCTCAGGTGTAAAGTTAACAACTCCGGCATTATCAATAATAAGAATAGTTGACCGGGGAGTATTTTTTGTTTCTTCGCTGCAGCCGATAAACATCAACAGTGTGAGTAATATTACCATAGACCTGATTACTTTGTTCAATCTTTATCCTCCTTGTCCATATTATTCATATAAACCCTCTGGAGTAATGCCAGACCAATTCAGACAATTATGCCACAAAATCTTTGAGAGATAAAAATTCAATGGTGCCTGATGTGGCGCAGCATATATTCAGTATCGTCTTTTACTATCCAAGGCAAGTAAAAATTTAATAAAATAATCTCATAGAGTCATTAACGTAATTGTGATTGTATTGCCTTAATTAAATTATCAGGATCATTTGTACCCAAATTTATTTTAGTACCATTTTTAAGCTCAAATTCAACAGCGGTTGTTCCGGAAACAGCATACAGCCAACCTGACGGTATATAACGAATACCCAGACCATAATACCACTTTGTTTTTATAACTCTGACAGAGTTAATGGATTTTATGTCTAAGGATTTTTTCCAGAAACCAGGACCAAACGACCAATTAACTGAATTATTGTCAACCTGTATATTTAATGAATGAAATAAAAATGAAATTATACCTAAAATTATGATTGCCGGCAATATAACCTCATTATTGTTCCCAATACTTGTAAAAATAATAAAGCATAGTACACCCCCAATAACCAATAAAAGAGCTTTACCTGTCTGTGTGTTTTGATACTGCATATATTGTAATGTCCTCCTTTGTTTTTTTATACTGAATATCCTGTAAAGCGTTGCTGATACTCTTTTGGTCTCAGACCAGTAAGACGGATGAATATCTTCCTGAAAAACGCAACATCTTCATACCCAACTTGATAGGTGATTTCATTAAATGTAAATACCCCATCTTCTATAAGATTTTTTGCATGTTCCACCCGCAGTTTCTGCAGATATCTCAACGATGTCATCCCAACCGCCCGCTTAAACCGCCGTTCCAAGGATCGGCGGCTCATTCGTAACTCCTTTACCAGCCATTCATAATCAATTACCTTTGTATAATTTTGTTCAATCCATTCCTGTGCCTTGACAATTAAGGCATCCCCATGATTTTTTGTGCTGACCCAACAATCATAAGGAGTTTGTTTTTTCCTGCCCATATCAAGCACCATGGTCTTTGCTGATTCAACAGCTGCCTGCCGCCCGCAAAATTTTTCCACAAGATATAAAGAAAGATCCATGCCTGCATTCACACCAGCGGAACAATAAAGGCGGCCGTGGTCAAGATACATCTGATTTTGGTCCAGTTTAATCCAGGGGTATTTCTTGCGGAATAATTCAGCAAACCCCCAGTGAAGAGTAGCTGATTTGCCATCCAGAAGCCCGGTTTCTGCAAGCAAAAACACACCGGTGCAAACACTTGCTATATGGGCGCCTTGATCAAAATGGTGGTGCAGCCAAGGGATTAATTCTGGATTAAGCTCAAGGATTTTTTCAATATAGGTGGCAGATGAAATAATGATTAAATCTGTTTTATCTATCTCCTGAATGCTGCAATGTGGTTGAATGAGAATATTGTTCACAGACTTAATAGGTTTGCCATCAGCTGATGCGATGGTGACATCAAAAAAAGGAGTTTGTGGAATATTCTTAACACGATTCCACAACCGCCCAGCCTGATTTAGAATATCCATAGGACCAAAAATAGTAGTGGCCATTGTGTTGTGCGGAGCAAGAATGACAACTTTTGTTGTTGGATTTCCCATATAATTTTTCAATATTTGTCTATATCACCTATATAAATGTCATTTATGCCACTATACATTCATAAATGCACTTTGTAAAATAGAATAAATATTAATTAAGGAGAAAAAAATGCTCCCAAAACAAATTAAAGAGACAGTGGCGCCATGCGGTCTGTGTTGTGCAACCTGCTTTGCCCATGTGGATGGCGATATCCGTAAATACAGCATAAAACTCAAAGAAAAGCTGGGTAATTTCCATTTCAATGCTGAACGTTTTATTACATTACTTGCAAATCCCATTTTCAAAAAATACCCGGATTTCAAGGAAATGCTTGACTATTTTGCTGCGACAAATTGCCAGGGATGCCGCAATGAACAATGCAAGCTTTTTAAAAATTGTGGCATACGGGTGTGTCATCAAAAAAAACAAATTGATTTCTGCTACAAGTGTGATCAATTTCCTTGCAATAAAACCAATTTTGATTCCGATTTCTATAAGAGCTGGGTGTTCATCAATGAAAAAATAAGAAAAAAAGGGATAGAACGGTTTGCTAAAGAAGCAAAAACCCGCCTTAGGTATCCCTGATTTTACTCTTTATAGCGATATTTTGATTCCTTTGTGGATTAATTAATTATTGTGCCTTATTTGCACCAATGCCAATTGAATCCCAAGATATGTGAAAAGAGCTGCATTTGCCCTAAGCAACCATTTGGAAATAGCAGTTTTTCTACGTAGTTTCTTACTGAAAAAGGAGGAAAAAACAGCTAACAGCAGACACCATATCGTTCCAGTAGTGATAAAGACAGCCCCAAGCAGGATAAATGAAATGGTTTTGTTTGAACTGGAATCTGAAATAAATTGCGGTAGCAATGCCATAAAAAACAATGCCACTTTAGGATTTAAAATATTTGTCAAAGCTCCTTGTGAATAAATTTTAACAAGACTTTTTTTCTGAATATTGAATTGGTTAGCATTCGTTTGTTTAGTCGAATCTTTTAACATTATCAATGCCTGATAAAACAAATAAAGAGCCCCTGCATATTTTAAAATCATAAATGCTTCTGCTGATGATAACAAAATTGCTGACAATCCGATTGACCCGACAATGGTGTGAAATAATGTCCCCGAGCTTATACCCAATACGGCAAAAACACCGGCCATTCTCCCTTGACTGACACTTCTTGCAATTATATACATTGAATCAGGACCTGGATATAAATTTAACAAGATCCCTGTGGATAAAAAAATCATAAAATTATCAATTCCAAACATAATTATTCCTCATTCAGGTTAGACTTCCATTTCTTCAATCCCTTCATTAAAACTTGGGTACTTTAACTTTCGCAACAACTCGGATCTAAACCGAGATGTATTTCCATAATAGGGTACTCGCCCAATATCTATAAAATCTTTTGTCAGTGGACTCTTAATACCTGATATTTTAGATAAAAGTTCAGATATCTCAGCGGCTGCATATATAATCCATAAAGGCATTTGCCATGGTTTTCTGCATCCCCATATTCCACATGCTGCATCAAGAAAAGACTGTAAAGTATCGTTGCCTTCATCTCCAACATGGTAGATTCCCTTTGCACTTTCGTTTTTAATAGCCGCAACGACAGCCCTGCAGAAATCAGTTTTTGAAATCAAATGTATTTCTGTTTGTTCCTTCCACACACCGAGAATGTGTCTTTTGGCAAGCCATTTTGCAGCATCTACCATTAGGATTCCCTTACCATATACCATTCCAACCCTGAGAGAAATCGGTTTTTCTATTTCATTAAAAAGGCACACCTCTTCTTTAAGTCTGGTTTTTGCATGCATTGACACTGGTTGCCCATTAAGCTTACCATTTGCTGGTCGCTTTCTTGAAGTTGGACCTTCAACATGAGGAAAACTGATCAAAATTATTTTTTTTATCTGTTTATCCTTTGCAACAGAAACAAGATTTTTAAAATAATGAGTATTTGTCTCATAAAGGAATTTTTCCGGATTGGCTTTAAACAATACCCCTGCAAAATGAACTATTATGTCAGCACCCTCAAGACAATCATATAATGTATCAGGCTTTGACAGGTCAGCGTTTTTTACTTTGACTCTCGGATTGTTTTTTATATCGCTTGACACCTCTTTGCAGTGCTGCATTAGAATCAAATCCAAGTCCTTTTCATGATCTATAATATATCTGGATAAAAGACTCCCAAGATTTCCTGCTGCCCCGGTAATCAATATTTTCATATTTTTTGTTAAAGAATCCATTCAAAATACCCTCTGATATAAAATATAATCATGGCAGAT
>Ga0256845_1001712_pt1 | contig 17162 bp, 9 predicted proteins | sample RiftiametaG_FD_189101 | JGI IMG/M metagenome (GOLD analysis project Ga0256845, IMG submission 189101) | Tube worm associated microbial communities from hydrothermal vent at the East Pacific Rise, Pacific Ocean - Riftia | ecosystem: Host-associated > Annelida > Integument > Unclassified ...
GACATGCCAAAGCAAATTCAGGTGCAATTGTTATCAGCAGTGGTGGAGTTGGAAGTGCTTCCGTCTATTCCGGGACAGGAATTGTGATAAATGATGTGGAGTCACCGCTTAGTTTTGGTATGAATCTCAATGTTGCAACCGGTGGACACGAATCAAATAAAAATTCAGTTGTTGTAGGCGGTGAGTAAGTTATATCGTAACTATTCAGCAGCACCTCACCTGCCCACAATCAAGACCGCCCAGCATACAGGTGCATCGAAGTCTGTCGCTTATCTGCTGATCGCTCTGATCGTGAACATGCAAGGCACTGCTAAACAACAGCGAAGCGGTGTCATACACCCATCAGTTATGGGTGGGGTTGTGTGCTTGGCGTGAGAGTAAGTTCTACCTCGAATTGAAATTCTTCTTTTTTGTCGTTTTCCCCCCTGAGCACCGTGACCAAAATGTGTTCACCAGCCTGAGTGTTGAGCATGGCAATGCGGAGATCCGCCATGTTCGCTATGGCCGCCTGGTTGATTTTTTGAAGGATATCACCTGCCTTTAGCCCGGCCTCCTGCGCTTTGCCGTGGGGGCTGATTTCACTGATTGTCAGCGATTCTTTTTCTCCCTCGGTGTTGGATGCGAGGACAATGCCGATTTTGGGTATTTCCGGCAATTCCTGTGGTGTTGCCAGAAAAAAATAATCGGCTCTGTTCTCGAGATCATCAGGTGAAAAATTGTTGTAGATGTTGAGTACAGACGCCTGGCTAATATCTAGCCTCTGCTTTACTCTCGGGGGAATACCTGAATCTTTTCTGGTATGTTGCAAACCGGCGAGCACAACCATTTTATAATCAGGGTTGTTTTTGAGATAGCTGGCTACATTTTCTGCCATGGTTTCGTCCCAAAGCCCCTGAGCCTGAATAAAACCGCTTTCAGCACCATTGCCGTGGTTCCCCTGGACATGGATATTGTGCATCTGTGACAACCGTTCTGTGTAACCTGGCATATCCAGATTCCTGTCCAGCGGCAGAGTGTTACGAACTTCTTCCGTGAGCGTGTCTGTAGTGCCTGTACGAAAGACTGTTGAGACGATTTGCCTGTCAAGGTTAAGAGCTATAACAGGAATATGATTTTTTCGTGCGAAATTGAATATATTTTGAAAATAGCGATAGTCATATCTCCACACGTTGAAATAATCTGATTCCTTAAGAAACGTTGCTTCATCCATTTCTTTGTCGCCAAGGGTATAGCTGTCAAGAGCTGGCTGGGAAGATGTTGGAAACATTTCCATGCCGATGGCGAGTTTCTGGTGTTTTTTATATAAACCTTCAATGATACGTAGTTGCAGCAAATGGTCGGCGACAGATGTGTGCTGTTCACCAACATAGATAACTGTTGATTGTGCCAGTTTGTCAACTATCTGTGAAAAAGATTTGAGGTTTTCTGTTGCTCCGCCTTCGGGTAGTTCTTCCAGTATTATTTTGATGCCTGTCTCGGCCGCCTTCTTTTTTTTGCTTATATTTTTTCCTCCCTTAAACTCAAGAAACGAGTATTTACCGTAGTGCCTGAGTCGACGTGCAACACGGGCAGTCTCTTTTTTATCGATGCTCGAGAACAGAACGGCAACATGTTTTGTGTTGAGCGGGTTGCGACGAACATCAAGTCGTACTCCTGATGAAAGAAGTGCAGGTGAACCAAAAAGTGATCGGCATGCTTTTTGGTTTTCGCCAAGAAAAAGAAGGGAGTTCTCAGCTAATGCTTCATTGGTGACGTCATTCGATAATTTTACTGTAATCTCAGCCTCGTCAAATGTGGCCAGCAGAGGTGCATAGATGTCTTTTTCTTTTTCAGAGCCAAGTATTACGAGTTTTTTTTCAGCACCGAGAAATCTGGACCAGACTGGCGGGAATCCCCTTTCTGTTAATGTTCGCAAAAAATTATATTCGGGGTCGATGATGAATGAGAGAGGCCAGGATTTTAGCGGAATATTGACCTGCATAGAAGATTGTGTTGTCTTAATAGTGCGTGTTATTGTTTCAGTTGTGGTTGTTATTTTTACCGGCACATCGAGGGAGAATGGTGTCTCTGTTTTTTGCAGCAGGGTAAAAGAGAGGTTCGGACTGTTGTCGATAAGAGAGGCAGTTTCGTTTTCTATATCAAGGGATGGGATATCCGTTCTCGTCAATCGTTCGGAAAAAAAACTGTTCAGATCAGATTGTAATGCTGATTCAAAGCTTTTTTGCAGATCAGTCCATGACGCCTTGCCACCGTTATGGGTGGTAAAAAACAGACGCAAGCCTTTGGTAAATGAATTTTTGCCAATTTCCTTTTGTAATTCGTGGAAAAAGAGAGAGCCACGGTCATAGCCGACCGCCCTCCGTGATTTTGCCATGGGCTGGTTGTGGCTTGCCGACATGAATTCAGCAAGGCTTATTGCCGATTGGGGATGGACATAGCTGAGATATCTGGTAATACTTTCCTGTCTGTCTGCAACGCCTTCGCCCTGATTTTCCCTGAATGCCGAGTCGGCTAAGAACGTTGTCAGCCCTTCACACCAGTTTCCTTCTGAATAATCGACATCAACTCCGTTGCCAAACCACGAATGAACAATTTCGTGACCAAGTGAGGTGTTTTTGATAAAAGGGAGACGTAAAACTACTTGGCCGAGCAGGGTGAATGTCGGCATGCCAAAGCCGGTAGGGAGCCGATTGGCGACAATAACGTAGTGGTGGAACGGGTATGGGCCGATCTCTTGTTCATAACGGTTGAGATATGCGGCCGCTGCCAGCAGGTATTCATCTGCCAGCTCTTTATCTTCTTTGAAAAGCATGGAATAGACAAAAAGACCTGGTCGAACTTTTTGTTTCTGTATTGTGTAGGGGCCTGCAATAAAGTGAATTTGCGGGACGGGACGCGAGAACGTAGATGTTACTGTAGTACCTTTTTGCTCGAGCGGAAAGGCGTCTCCCTCGGTTATTGCAGAAAAATTATCAGGCAGTGTTGCCGTCACTCTGTAGAGTTTGGGCGTGTGAGGGAGTGGATACCAGTTGCAGGTAAGGGCAATCCCATCCGGGGCTATTCTGTTGTTGTAATTGTTTGCAATTTTCTTGGTGTAGGAGAGAAAAAGGATTCGGGTGGTGTCTTCGGCCGGGAGTGTAAAACCAGTACCTTTCGGGTGCAGGATGAATTCTTCCCCATTTTGTTTTTGCAAAAGGGTGCCGGTAATTTTTATGTCGGGTAAAGTAAGACTGAGCTTTTCTCCCGGTTCAATAGTGATTTTTGCCGTACCGATAAGAGTATGTGCCGCGAGGTCAAATGAGAGCGAAAGATCGTAATTGCTGGCGTTTTCCTGTGTTGCACGTGCAGGTGATGGGGAGAGAGCTGCAAATGTAAAAATGGCGAGTACAAGAATTGAAGAAAGAAAATTAAAGTACAGTGGCATGGAATTTCCCTGGGAAATAGTGGTGAAGTGTTTGGCTTTGAGCAAAAATGCTAAATTTGCAAAGTACCCTAATGTCAAAAAACGTTCTCGCACCAAATAATATCAAAATAGTTGGAAGAATATGAAGAAAATTAAAATAACGGGGATTAATGCTCGTTTTGTTCACTCTTGTCTGGCTCTTTTTTATATCAGAAATGAATTGGAAAAAAAATGTCAGAACTGCCAAAGTGAGATTTACCAGTTTACCATCAATGACAACTATTATGAAATGTTACTTCGTCTCAGCGATGAGGCCCCAGAGTATATTTTCTTTTCAGCTGCAATCTGGAACAGTACTTTGGTGGAGAGACTGACAATTGATCTCCACGCCTGCCTCCCTGATTGTCGACTAGTTGTTGGCGGGCCGCAGGCCGGAGTATTGGCTGAACGGTTGAATCCAGGCTACTGCACGATTGTAACCGGTGAGATAGAAGCGGTTGGCCCTCAATTCTTTCTTGATTTGGAAAACGATTCTCTTGCTCCGCGTTACAATGGTGCATTTTTTAAGGATCCGGCTTCTCAATATGGATTTCCATATAAAAAGGATGATTTTGACAATCTTCTTAAAAATAAACATATCTATTATGAGAGCTCAAGGGGGTGCCCTTTTTCCTGCTCGTACTGTCTGTCCGCTGCGGAAAAAGGTTTATACCATAAAGATCTCGATGTAGTTGAGCGAGAGTTGTTCGAAATACTTCAACATCGTCCCAAAGTACTCAGGTTTATTGATCGAACCTTTAATGACCTGCCCGAAAGAGCGCTGGCCATCTGGAAATTTTTGGATGCTCATGGAGGTGAGACACTTTTTCATTTTGAAATAGCCCCGGATCGTTTTACCAAAGAGATGTTTGTGTTTCTCGAAGACGTTCAACCTGGCCGTTTTCAATTTGAGCTCGGTATTCAATCCACACATAGAAAAACTCTTGAAGCAGTGAACAGGCGGGTAGATCCAGAAGATGCACACAGGACAGTTACACGGCTTGTGGCAATGAATAGTATTCATCTTCATGTGGATCTTATCCTGGGTCTGCCCTTTGAAACGCGGGAGAGTTTTGCGGATTCTTTCAGAGATGTTTTTGCCATGGGAGCGCATTATATTCAGATGGGATTGCTTAAAATTCTTCCCGATGCTCCAATTAGCAGGAGTGCGATAGAGTATGGATATATTCACTGTGGACAGCCGCCCTATTCTGTGCTCAAAACCGCATGGATGGATCAATCCATGCTGGCCGAACTGTACTGGTTTTCCGAGTGTGTTGAAAAGTTTTTAAATAATCGATATTTTGTTTCATTTTGGGCATATCTGCGGCAGGGGGAAGATGATATGTTTTTCTTCTTTCAGTCTGTTCTTGTTGTGTGCCGGAAAAATGGTTTTTTCCGGTTGGCTGCAACTCAGGAACTGATGACAAGGATGTTGATTAAAGTGATTGATGACCGAGATGACAAAGAACTTCTCGTTGAAATTCTTCGTTTTGACTGGCTCAGATGCGGATTTCGCTTTCTACCGGATATTTTGCAGGTACCATCTGGAACGGTCACTTCGGTAGAGATTCGTTCAGCGCTTTATCAATCACTCCCCGCTGAGTATGAGGGAGTGTATAACAAGAGCAACCGAAATCAGTTTTTCAGGAAATCGTTTTTCCTCAGGTTCTCAAAACAGACACTCGACGTACTTGGGCTTACATCATCTTCTGATGCTCCCTGCCTCTGTTTTTTGCCGGAAAAGGAACAGGTACTGTTTGCATTTAATAGGTTTTTGGTTTTGTAATAGGCAAAAGAATATTTGGAAATACGTTGACCTCAACTGTGGCCGGTTTATAGTGGCAAAAGTTTGATAGTGTTATAAAAATTATTTTGCAATAAAGGAATAAGGAGAATTCCATGTCGGTGTATAAGGTCAAGAAAATAAATAATATTGCTCAGGAAGGATTGAAACTGTTTAGTGATAAATTTGAGGTTTCATCCGACGAGCAGGATCCTGATGGTATTATCCTGCGAAGTTCTCCTCTTGATGTTGATGATTATTCCACACTGCTTGGGGTCGCCAGAGCTGGTGCCGGGACAAATAATATCAATGTCGATAGAGCAACAGAAAGGGGTATTTGCGTATTTAATACCCCTGGTGCCAATGCCAATGCTGTTGTTGATCTGGTATTTCCCATGCTGGGTGTGTGGAAACGTAATATTTACCTTGGGGTGGACTTTTGTAAGTCACTGGCAACAATGGATCCTGATAAGGTCAATGGAGAAGTTGAAGCGAGAAAAGCAGCTTTTAAGGGAGAGGAGATTTCAGGTAAGACCCTCGGTGTGGTAGGCCTTGGACAAATAGGGGTCAGGTTGGCAAATGGTGGAATTCACCGGCATATGAAGGTCAACGGTTTTGACCCTGCCCCGGCTCTTTCGAATATCCATCAGCTCTCTCCAGAGGTACGTATCTGCAGATCACTAGGCGATGCAGTTGGCGATGCTGACATGGTGAGCCTGCATTTACCGCTTACCGACCAGACACGCAATATCGTAAATAGTGATTTTATTGATCGTATGAAAAAAGGTTCTGTCCTGGTGAACTATTCACGGGGGCCCATAGTTGATGAAGAGGCCGTTATCACTGCTCTGGACAGTGGATATCTTGAGGCGTACCTCTGTGATTTTCCAACACCAGCCCTTGTCCGGCATAAAAAAGTTCTGACAACTCCTCACCTTGGCGCTTCCACTTCAGAGTCAGAAGAAAACTGTGCCACCATGGCAGTAAAGGAAATGTCCAACTATTTAAAATACGGCAATGTTGCGCACAGTGTCAACTTTCCTAATATTGAATCCACACCATCAGATACTGTACAGTCCCGGCTAATAGTCATCAATCGTGATGTTCCGGGGATGATTGCCCTGGTTTCGAATATTTTTGGTGACCATAATGTGAATATAGCAAGTTATTTGAACCAGTCTAATGGGAAGGTGGGGTACAATATCATTGACGTTGAAAGTGATATTCCGGCCGTAGTTATTGAAACAATAGAAAAAAATCAAGATGTTATTCGAACCCGAAAGATATCTTTTGTTTGAGGGGATGAAGGAAAATTAGGCAAGGTTAAAATATTTAGACGCCTATGACCCCGTTATTGTGTGAAGAGTGGTATGGATGGAGAGTAGTCACAGTAAATAAGTATAAAAAATTGTACATTTGGGCTGTCTTTTTAGAAATTGCTAGAGAGCGTATGACCTTATCTTGCTAATAATATACACTAATTTTAAATGCAGCGAAACTGGCATGTAATGTGCTTAAAGAATTATGCTTTATCTCTTCTCTCTTTTCTCCTGAAAAACCGGGCCCCCCTGCTAGGGCTCGGTTTTTCTTTTTTCCCCTGTTATGAACGCTATGGAACACTTTGTGGAGAATGATTTACAAGTATTATTCAGAAGATGTTCTGTTTATGATCGATTCGCGATTGGACAAGTCGTTGATGATATGGTCGGGGCGCTCGGCTTTTCAGGTCGTCGTTGGCATGGCAAGATTGTTTTATTGAAACCTAATCTGATAAGTGCCGGAGGGCCTGGTTTCTCCTGTACCCATGGCGAGTGTATAGCTGGAATTGCGTCCTGGTTTATTGATCATGGTGCACGGGTTGTCCTTGGCGATTCTCCCGCTTTTGGCAGTGGGAAAAAAGTATTGGAAAAGCATGGAATTCTTCAACCATTATCCGGTATGGATATTCAGTTTGTGGAGTTCACAACTCCTGTTGAAAAAAAACTTGCCTGCGGGGTAAACGTAAACATTGCAAGAGAAGCCCTGGAATGCGATCTTTTTGTTGGTCTGCCCAAAATAAAAGCCCACAACCAGATGTATGTAACCATGGCGCTAAAAAATATTTTTGGTGTAGTTAAAGGGGTGAATAAGGCAATGTTGCATATGGTGCATGGTGGATCCCACGATCATTTTGCAAATATCATCCTCGATCTTCTCGAATTTTTCCCCGATCAGCTTCACCTTGCCGATGGTATTGAGGTTATGCATCAATCCGGCCCATTGGATGGCAGTTCTCTCTTGCTCGGTTGTCTTGCTGGAGCACGTTCGCCGGTGGCTCTGGACACAGCTTTTCTTGATCTTCTTGAGCTTGAAGCAGAGCGTTGTCCACTTTGGCGGGTTGCCCATGGTCGCTCTATGAGTGGTAGTGCAATTGATGATATCAGGTTCCCGGCCCTGCAACCTAGTGCTTTCCACGGATCGGGGTTTATTGCACCATCTTCTCTTGATGCTGTTCGCTTTAGTCTGTTGAAGTTTATACGGGGAATGTTGAAAAGAGTTAGGGCAAAATAGCCATTATGTACAGACACTCGCTTATTCCTGTCGTTTACGTAGCCCATTCTTGCAGGAGAGAATCACGATAAAAATAGAGATGAGCAGTGTTCCCACAGCCCACGTTGCTAGAGAAAATATTTCAAAGAACGTGGACTCGTACCCTTTCACATAATTTTTCACCAGACGGTAGGTGGGAAATATCCCCAGCGCCAGAACAATGAGTTCATATCCCATCGCACAAAAAAGAAAGAGAATTGCTCCGGGACCCATTGCGGCAGTTTTGTTCTCCGATTTAAAATCAGCGAAATAGGTGCCAAAACCAAGACCCATGCCAAGGATGGTCCAGGTAATGACCAGGGCAACAGATAATGATATCCACCACATGGGCCCTGTTATCTGGAGGAATCTGTTGGAAATGGTGATAAGGATGCAGGTCAGGAGGGTAAATGGCAAGCTGTAGAAAAGGAACTTGTACCAGAGGTATTTCGCGAGTGAAAGAGGAGAGCAGGCTATAAGATAAAAGGCACCTTTTTCAGCACCAATGGCCGGGTAGACAAAGCGGGTGGCAAGAGAAGCTGCAAGAAATCCTGCAAGACCGATATTGGCAAAGGAGATGAGGTTGCTGATGTAATCAGCAGGCAGGGGAGAGCGATCAAGTGGTAGCGCTTTGAAGTTGTAGAGATAGACGACAACTAGGGCTGCAATCATAAACAGTTGAGACCATTCATTTGAATCCCTGGTGAATTGCTTGAGTTCTTTGCGAACAAACCAGGCCCACCTCGAATGGAAGAGTTTTGGTGAGTGAAAAGTACGATGTCCGCCAAATGATTCCTGGGATTTTGAAAAACCGGTAAAGAACAATCGATTCATGGCGATTTCTCCCAGAAAAAAGAGAACAGGAGGGGTGGTTAGTAGCAGGGATGCCAGCAGCCAGTCGATTTCTCGATCGAGAAGATAATCAGTTATAAGATTGGCAGCCCATCCGGCTGGAATCCATGGTCCGGCAGGGGTTGAAATGGCACTGAAATATTCGATGAACTGGCCGTATTGATCAGGGTTTACAAGATCTTCAGGGCGCATCATACGAAATATCAAATAGAGGAAAAGACCAAAACATAAAGAGAGATAGAGAACAATGTCTTTGGTTCGTTTTGCAGGGAAGAGGTAGACTGTTCCAATGGTTAAAAGAATAGCAAATGCGGATGCAATAAGTGTAACCGTCGGGATGGAAAATAGAAGTAGCGGCCAGAAAAATGGCCCTGCGTGGAAAACCTGACCGTAGGCTCCAAAAACAGGCAGAGAAAAGATAAGAACCATCCAGGAAGTGTTGAGGCTGGTTGTAAAAAATCTCATCAGGAATATTTCACTGTGGGGTATGGGAGCTGTAAGTAATATTTCATTGTCGCTTGAGAGATAAATGGTCGATACGGCGGTAACCATGGAGGAAAAAATAAGCATGGCAAAGAGCGTAATCCAAAACATCTGAAAGATTTTAAGACTGAGGATTATTCCGAGTTCATTCTGTGCATGGAAATAGCTCAACACTTTGAAAGCACCAAAATAAATAACTAGACAGACTCCGCAGCCCATGCCCAGAATGGCAAGCGTACGTGGGGGTATCCGGTTTTCAGGGAAAAACCTGTTGATGCCTGTGCGTACCCATGGTTGGAAGAGGCGGAGTATCATGCTGTTATTTCTCTTTTTCTGTGCGAAGGGCCTGGATGATATTATGAAGTTCGGAGGCTCCGGTAAGCTCAAGAAATACATCTTCGAGATTGTGGCTGTTGTTTGTTCCCCGGTCGCGGATTTGAGCCATTGTGCCGTCGGCGATGATGCTACCACGGACAATTATTCCTATGCGATCACATAGTTCTTCAGCTATTTCCATGGAGTGGGTGGAGAGAAAAACAGAGTGTCCCGACTGGGCCTTGTTTTTAAAGATCTCTTTGACGATTCGCGCGCTTTTTGGGTCCAGTCCTACCATCGGTTCATCAACTATTATCAGGGGCTGATTGAGCATGAAAATTGAGGTCATTATGAGTTTCTGGCGCATGCCGTGGGAGTAGCCTTCAATAAGGTGATCCTTCCAGTCAATCAGGTCGAACAGTTCAAGGTAATGCAGCGCTTCTTCAAGGGGGGATGTTCCTGAAACATCGTAGAGACTGTTAATAAAAGAGAGATATTCGTAACCGGTTAATTTCTCATAGAGGTAGGGGCGGTCGGGGATATATCCGGTTCTGTTTTTACAGGAGAGAGGGTGCTTGCGGAGATCCTGACCACAGATATGTATTGTGCCTTTTGTTGGCTGCAGGATGCCGGCAAGCATTTTGATAGTGGTTGTTTTTCCAGCACCATTTGGGCCGAGAAAACCGTAAATTTCACCACTGGCCAGTTCCATGCTGATTGTGTCAACGGCTGTGAAATTACCAAATATTTTTTCCAGTTGATCTATTGTTAAAACAGGGGTTGTCATTGTTTTTTGTTTACCGTTCATGGTTATGGTCTGGGGATTGGTTCAATTGCCAGTTTGCCAAGTAAACCACCTATTCGTACCTGTTCCTGCATTTCTCCGAGAATAAATCGAATGTGGGCAAGATCAGCTGGAAATTGATTTGTGGTTGAATCGACACTGATCCATTTTGAACCAAGGCATACCTCATTCCAGGCATGATAATAAAAAGCGCCTCGGTTGAGTGTTACGCCTGCTGCAATTCTGGTGGGAATGCCTGCTGATCTCGCTAAAGCTGCAAAGAGAACAGCATGTTCGTTACAGTCTCCCTGTTTGCTGTTTAAAGTCGTGAGAGCGTCGGGTAGGCCGAGCACCGGCCTTTTGTCGAGATTTTTATAAATCCAGTCACTTATTTGTTTGGTTTTTTCCAGTGGGGTGGCGGCACCACCTGTTACCTTTAGAGCAGTTTTTTTGATTTCCGTGTGGTCAGATTGTACATAAGGAGATGGCAAAAGTGCATCATCTGCTTGGGGACATGTAGCCGGTGATGTTTGTTCCGGGATCTGTTCACCTGTAATTGTCAGAATATTGTTTTTGAAAGATTGCCTGCCACCTTCAAGGTCAAGATCAGCTCCTTCTGGCAGAGTGAGACGGTATTGCATTGATTCCTGCGAGATTGTGTCAATTTTTCCCTGGAGTTTTACTGAAACAGCCGAAAGGATCTCGTCGCCCCGTTCCAAACCATTCAGCGCCTTGAATTTTGGTTCTCTTAAAAAAACAAAACCTGCAGGTGATTCTTCTTTGACAACGATTCCACGGTCATTGAGCCATGAATTGACTCTGGCGCCGGAAAATGATTCTGTAAACTTGTGCAGATTATGAACCCTGCCATTAATAAGCACGGGTTCCTTGCCCTTATATTCGAGGATTGATTCTTTGCCAGTGAGTGAAAATGGATCAAACCATGGAATGCGTTTTTTATCACCTTTTTGGATACCACTGGTTAAAAGATAGGTACGCCTGGAGGTGGCCAGCATTGGCACTGTTTTAAACTGAATGATATCTTTCACAATATTTGTGCCGGTTGCAAGTTCGTAATGCACCGCCTTGCCAACTACTGTTCCGGTTGCAGTCATTGTGTAGAAAGGTGATTTAAAGGAAAAATCAAAATCAATCAAACGATTGTCGGCAGTCAAAGTGGCGCGGAGTTGAAGGTCAATACTGTGAACAGTATCAGCAATGTTGAGATTCATTTTTGCTTTTTGCTCGAGGAGTTGTGTGTTGTCCGGGCCGGGATGATAGATGTTGACCACATAGCCTATTTTTTTGTTTTTAAAAAGTATTGCCTGATATTCTTCAGATGTGGCCTGTTCAATGGCCTGCAATTGAGAAATATCGAGGGTGCCAATAAAAAAATCTCTTTTTAACAGGAGAATAAAGAGAGATGCCCATATGAAGAGAATGGTCAATTTGAGATATGTTTGAGGTTTGATATTTTTTTTCCACATAAAAATAGTATAGTCATTTATTGAAAAGAGGGGAACATAGTTCGAATAAGAAAAAACTGCGAGAGGAGATATGCAGTTGATATTGCAAGCTATAGAATCAAATGTGTAGTACAGTAGTGTCGCGTTGAAAAAAATTGTCGTTTTAGGGGCAATGAGTCGCTGGTGCTGAAATTTGCGGATAGGCAATGTATTGTAACAGAAAATCTATAGTTTTGGCTTCGGGGTCTCCGAGAAGGCAACAGTATCTTGGGGAAATGGGTCTGGTTTTTTCTGTCATCACTTCTTCTGTGGATGAAGTCGTTTTCCGTGATGAAACTCCAGATGATTTTGTTTGCCGAATGGCGAGGGAAAAATCGATTGTGCCTGCGCGTGATTTCCCTGAGTCATGGGTAATTAGCGGAGATACTGTGGTTTGTCGTGGAGCGGATATCCTCGGTAAACCAACCGATCAGCAGGATGCGATCAGTATGCTGATGTCTTTATCGGGGAAGGAACACAGGGTCAAAACGGGATTGTGTGTTGCTTGTGTTGCGGAAAATATTTCCGTTGTCCGGGTTGTTACAACTAAAGTGCTTTTTTCTGAATTTTCTGTAACTACTGCACGGGCCTATGTGGCATCCGGGGAATGTTTTGATAAAGCTGGTTCCTATGGTATTCAGGGCAAGGGTGCATTCCTGGTCAAGGCTATTGAAGGTTCTTATTCGAATGTGGTGGGATTGCCACTGACGGAATTATTGGATCTTCTTATGGCGCATCAAGTCATTAGTGTTTGCCGGTGATTGTTCAGGTGTCCAACTATTTTTCTGTTTGTTGATGTTTGTCTTTGGTATGTTTGGGGAAAATAGAATATACTGTGGTTGTATTGTGTTCAATACTGTATCTGGTTGGGATGTTGATAGAGCCAGAGCCGGGTAATAGATAGTGTTTCGTTGAATGGTTACTTCTTTGACGATTACGAGAGTTCTTCTGTGGAGTATGCGTGACGGTCTTTGTCCTGATTAACTTGATGAAATGTGCAATGGTGTGAAATAATGAGCCAGATTGAACAGCAGGGAAAGAGTGTAGATGCCTTAAAGGCATTCAACAATGCAATAGTGACAAGTAGGCTTTATCCGCCGGAGGCTCCTCAGGTGGCGAATGCGATCGAGAGGGGGTATAAGGGGATTAAGCTCTACCTGCAACAGGGTGGTGCGCTCAGTTTTACTTTTAAAGAGGATGATCCTTGTCTGTGTGGAGATGTATTGGAAAAGGAAGTTCTTTCTCTGTTTCCAAATCTTGTGGTTTATCGACAGTTACGTCTTCTTGACCTTGAAATATTGCTCCTGCTGCCTGAAATGGACAGATTTGCCTTTGGGCAGATTTTGTCGGTTTTCAATGCCTCCGCAAACAAAATAGAACAGGAGGGTGGCGGGAGTGAATATATTACCAGTCTTGGCTTGACCGACTATTTTCCTGAAGAACACGAAGAGTTGCCTGAACCGGGTGATGTTGCTGAGGATCAGGATGATCAACATCCTGTGAAACTTGTGAAAGTAAGGCCCGAATTCCTGTTTTTTCTTTATGGGAAGTCGACGGATCCTGCTGTACGGGCTGAAATACAACAACAGTGCAGGCAAAGGGACGTGGCCATAGAAATACTGGCAGCAGGTATTGGTTATATCCTTCAAAAAATCCGAGAAAAGAAGGTTTTGGGTTCTTCAAATGCCTTTCCGGTGATGTTTAAAAGAGTGGAAGAGGTCATCGCTGAGGAGGAACGTGGTTATGTTGCATCAGGACTTGGACAATTGTTGGCAGAGAGCCTGAAAGTACCTGCCTTGTGTGTATTGGTGAGTCAGGAATATCCGGATGGTTTTGGTAAATCATTTTTCAATAATCTGCTCAGTTTTCTTTCCCAGGAGAGTCTGGCTGGTATCATTGTTATTTTCAGGGAACAGATTGATAAGACTATTCGACTGGAGGGTAAAACGGCTCCTCATGTGCAGTTCCTAGGGAAATCGCTCAAACGCTTGATGAAGAGTGAGAAGGGGAAACAGTTTCTGGGATCAATAAAGGCTCGCGCAATAATACATGAAGGGGAACAGCAGAGGAAACGAAATCGAATTGAAGCTGGTTTGAAATCTCTGTTGCATGGGAATGGGGCTGCTCTTGACAGTGATGAACTTGTTGAATACCTGCCGGTTGTTGTTGAACAGATGATCGAAGGGACGGGTGCAGAAAATGCGAAAAAGATTCTCAAACGAATGATCAGCGTCTGTTCAAAAAAAGATATTTCCAATATGAAACCACTCTGTACAGGTCTTGTCACTGTTGCTGACAAACTTGTTGCTGGTGAATATTGGAGCATGCTTGGTGATTTTATTGTTCCATTGATGGAAATGGTAAGGAATAGCAGTGAAAGTGATGTCGTTTTTCAACGGGCAGTGGCCCTTCTTCAATTGTTGATGCAGAAGAATTGGCAGGATGGTGAAAACAGGAAAGGCGATGAAATACTGAACCTTTTTTATCAGATACGTTCCGGACAGATTCCAAGAAGTTCTTCTATTAAAGCCACGATTAGTAAAATTCAGGATAAGGGGTTGAAAAGATCCAGTATGCCGGGGCTGCTCCAGGCATACCTGGCACAACCTAACGATAGGGAATTGGGGTATCGTCTGATACTGCAGGGGCCGGTTGTGGCACGTTTTCTTGTTGAAACGCTAATAAATACAGAAGAATATAGTGACCGCATAAAGATAATTGACCTGCTCAGTTACAGTGGTATTTTTTTGCCTCCCGTTATAATTGAGCGACTGCCGGCACATATGCCCTGGTATGGCAAACGTAATCTTATTAAATTGCTTGGTGAAACGGGTTGCTCTGAAGACGCTCGGATTGTTTTACCTTATCTGAAGCATGAGGATTTACGAGTTCAAAGCGAGGCATTTCTCTGCATTTATAAAATTGGAGGTAGTGAACGAAAAGATCTTTTGCTTACAGCTCTTGAAGAATCTTCAGAAATCATGAAAATTCAGATTGTCACCAGTCTGGCGAATATGTGTGATTCAGAGGTGGCAACCCATCTTGGTGAATTGTTAGTGAATAATGCTGATTTCAGTGAAAAGAATCGGCTGGATTTTCTTTTACAACTTTTGAAAACTTTGGGGAAGTGTCGATGTCAGGTGGCTTTGAGTGCTGTTCAGTTATTTCTTGAGACCAGGGGGCAACGGACGACAAAGAAAATTCCTCAGTCAGTTTGGAGTGCAGCAGAAAAAGCGAATGAAGCTTTGCAAAATGCTCTTCATGAAACACGAAAGAAGCATGCTCAGGCGAATAAATTGCGGAAAAACGCCATGAAGCAAGTGATGAAGAGAAGCGATGCTCCTGGCAAACCTTTGATTAGTACGGGTTCATCTCGAAAAGATGTCATTCATAAACTTTTATCCCAAGGCAAGAAGAAAGCTGCTGCTGAAAAATTAGTGGATCTTATAGAGAGTGTGTCGCAGGAAGGAGAGTTTTTACGTGCAACTACTTTGCGTCAGTGGCTGGTTGAGATTGATCCTAACGCTTTCGGTCAAATAATTCGGGCTGCAGAAATTATTGACAGGGAGAAAGCTGCGGCTATAGATGAAAATCATCTGATAAAATGGCGTACACTTTATGACGAATTAACCACCGAAGAATTCAATGCCATATATTACTCGTTGGAGACGATGCAGTTCAAAAATGAGGAGATCATTGTTCGTCAGGGTGCAAAACAACTCAATTTGTTCTTTGTTAATTCCGGTAAAGTGAAGTTGTACTATGAGAATGAAGGTCATGAAATTCTCGTGAATACATTGGAAACAGGTGAGATATTTGGTGCCATGGCCTTTTTTGAAGCCTCGATATGGACTCTTTCGGCAGCGAGCATCGGTACAACTGATCTTTCTGTTTTAAAGAGTGAACATCTCAAAGAGTGGCAGGAGGATTTTCCCGGACTCGAAGCAAAATTGTATGAATTTTCCAGAGATTTTGAGGCAACAGATGTGTTTCGTTCAAAATCAGCAAATGATCGTCGGCAATATGACCGATATCCCATTTCCGGTAGAGTGCCTGCAGTTCTGATTGATAGCGAAGGCAAGAGCATCGGAGTCAGTTCGACGGTTGAGCTTACCGATATTTCTCAGGGTGGTATTTCATACCTGCAGAGGATTTCACAAAAAGAGAATGCTCGTTTTATGCTGGGAAGAAAAGCGCAGATTCTGTTACCCCAAGGACTAAAAGATACAGATGTGCAGTATGTTGTTGGAGATGTCCTGACGGTCAAGCCTACCTATGCTGTCGAAAATGATTACTCTGTACATGTACGCTTTAATGAACCAATTAGCAAAAACCTTGTTCTGGACGTTTCGGTGAGCGTACATCGCTGATGAGACAGTAGGGATGTGCAAATTTAAGGTATTTTATGACCGACGGTAAAGACCAGATTTCTCGATTTTATCTTAAGCATTTGAAGGCTGAGTGGAAGGAGATTGTCAGCATTGATTGCCCGTTCTGCCGTGATCGTGGCTGTGAACCTGGCCGAATGATAATCTTCTTGAAGCAGGATAGTTTCTTTTACGGATATTTTCGTTGTCTCAATCGTTGTGTGCCCGGCGGTTTTCCGCTCTGGTTTGCCCATCTGGCTGCTATTCCATTCACTGAAGTTCCTGGTTATACAGCCGATTTAGAGGCTGTTTCCGAACAACCGGAATATCCCATTGAAAATATAAATGATGAGATACACAGTTATCGTGATCGAATTATTGATCCTGTATATAGTCTGTTCAAACAGAGCTGTATTACCAAATCGACTCTCATGGAGATGCAGATAGGGTTCAATGGGCGATATCTGGTGTATCCTTATTTTCAGGAAGATGATAACTGCTATTCTGCCCGTTGTGTTTATCCCGATAAAAGTGATGATTTTTTCTGGCATGGTCATCAGGACTTCATTGCGGAGCCATACAACCTTTTTAATCGTCGTGATATTCATCGCTGCGAAAATGGTGCGTTGTTTGTCTGTGAAGGAGAGAATAACCTTCTTACCCTGAAACAACTTGGATTCCCTGGTGTGGCCGTTTCACATTTTACTGGAATGGAAAAACTTTCGGCACTGTTATTTGATAAAGTAAAAACGGTTTTTATCTGTGCCGTCAATTCCCAGGAATCTGAGACAGCCGCTAAAAATCTGGCATCAAGAATTGGCTACAAAGCACGGATTATTTCCTGGGATGTTAATGTATCCTCCCGTTACAGCTTATGGGATCTTGCAAAGGATTCAGGTAAGTCGTTCGGCCAGAAAATGAGTGAAATGGTGAGAAAATCACGTGCTTTCTCGCCTTTTCATTCCCCAGGTCTAGAACATGATCTCTTTGTGGATAATTTGCGAAAAGAGCAGAGTGAAGGTTATCTTAAACTCTCTTCCGGATTTTCTCTGTTGGATAA
>Ga0256845_1001713_pt1 | contig 17158 bp, 15 predicted proteins | sample RiftiametaG_FD_189101 | JGI IMG/M metagenome (GOLD analysis project Ga0256845, IMG submission 189101) | Tube worm associated microbial communities from hydrothermal vent at the East Pacific Rise, Pacific Ocean - Riftia | ecosystem: Host-associated > Annelida > Integument > Unclassified ...
CTCGTATACACTCCACAATGCAATAGTGGAGCGAATAAAAAATGAAGCGTGGCTTTTGTTGTTTTTGCCTATGCATCGCACCTCGGGAGAGGATGCGACGAGGTGGAGCTAGTTAAATCAGTTAATGTTCTTCAATTAAAATATTATCAACTTTTATTAATACCCAATCACTCCCATAATCAGCTTTATTATAATATCCTATTCCAATATAATTAAAAGTTGATATTGAAAAATTAACATTAGTAAAATCAGATATGATAAAATTATTAGATTTATTTATCACTTTTATATTTGCTTTAGTTCCTTTTGCCTTTGTTTCGATTTCAATAGAATACCAAATATTATCAGATATTGACCATTCAGGCGTTTTTAGATGTTCATCTTTTGTATATATTGCAATTCTTTCTCTATCATTGTTTGCATTAAAATTAAATATATGAAAAACTCTACTTTCTTCATTTATTTCATTTGGTATATTTTTATAAAATCCAATATTTGGATATGTTCCCCAATTTTGTTTTTCAATCAATAAATCTAATTTTATTTTAATATCTTTTTCTTGTGGATTTATATTTCCAATATTAGGAGAATATGCCCAATATTTATCATTTAAATCATCTCTAGTTTCAACTATATAATATCCATTTTCTTTATTCCAATTTGCTTTTCCTATATTTGATAGTGAAGTAAAATTTGGATTATTTGTAAAATCTTCTTTATATAAAATTTTATTATTCTCTTCACAAGAAACCTCTTTTACACTCAACGGAGCATTATTATCTTTTTGAGCTTCAACAATAGCATCTGTCTCACTAGCATAAATAAGCAATTTACTAGAGAGTTCAGTAAGCTCACCATCTACACAACCCATATCATCACCACAAGCATTAATTTTAGTAGGAAGTGTGCTATCTACTCCATACTCTTTTAACTCCTCTGCCATCTCTTTTAGAGTGCCTCTAATAGATTGTGTTTTGGTGAGTCCTGCTGTTCTAAGAGTATTGATATTTTTTTTCAAATCTCCATATAGAGTTGCATAAAACTTGTTTTGAGCATCTGAACTATTTAGCGTTTTAATAGAACTAACACTACTAGCCGATAGATACGAAGCATCAACCATAGCTTCTAGGATAGAGAGTTCTTTTGTGGTCTCTCCCATCTCAACCCCACTAAATTTCAAGAAAAACTCTCCACTATCATAATCTACATCATCATCTGTAAGTTCTAGCAAAATAGGCTCACATGGATTAGTAGTCTCTAGTAGATATTGACCAACTCCTGTCTCTTTAATCTTTTGCCAAGTTTTGTTTTTGCTATTCTCTAGTTTATGAAGTTTTAGACCTTCACACACATCACTACTATTACTTGTTTGACAAATATTAGTAATATTTTTCGGTGGAATACCCATAACAGTCAATATTTTTTTTAGTATCTCCTTCGCCTCTTTGCTACTACCTCCTCCACAACTTATAAAAGTAAATACTGTCACTAGACCCAATGACATTACTGTCTTTTTAAACATTATATTTTCCTTTGATTTTAGATGTTATAATATTAACACTGTTTATGTTATAAAAAGTTAAAAAGAGTAATTTCTTTATTAAATTAATTAATTTTTAATTAATATTTTAATCTGTTTATTTATTTCTATTCCCTCCTTTGTAGAGATAGATTTCCTACTATCTAATTTCAGACTAGATATGTATAATAGACCCAAAAAAGGATTTAAAATGTGCATAACAGGAACAAGCAAATATATAGACCCATTTACAGACTTTGGGTTCAAACACATTTTTGGAAACGAAGAGAACAAAGACCTACTTATTAGCTTTTTAAATGATTTGTTGGATATAGATGATGCTATTGTAGATATTAGATACCGAAATCTCGAAAAACTAGGGCTTAGTATTATAGATAGAAGAGCTATTTTTGATGTCTATTGCACTGATGAAAAAGGGAGTAATTTTATAGTTGAGCTACAGAGAAGCAAACAGAAATATTTCAAAGATAGAAGCGTATACTACACAAGTTTTCCAATCCAAGAACAATCAAAAAAAGGAAGTTGGGATTATAGGTTGGAAAAGGTCTTTTTTGTAGGGATTTTAGAGTTTTCTATGGACAATGATAATGATGATTTTTTAACAACAGTTCAGCTTTTTAATAAAAAAACAAAAGAGGTATTTTATGATAAACTAACCTACTATTATATTGAGATGCCCAAGTTCAAAAAACAAGAAGAGGAGCTATCCACTCATTTAGAGTATTGGATATGGTATCTAAATAATCTTGCCAAGATAGATGAAATTCCACAAAAGCTAAAAGAGGACAAAGTCATAAAAAAAGCTTTTGATGTGGCTAAATTTCTAGCTCTTAGTAAGGATAAGCAGTTAGCTTACCAAATTGATTTAAAGGCTAAATTGGATTATCAAAATGTACTAAACTATGCAAAAGAGTACGCTAAAGAAGAGGGAATAAAAGAAGGTATAAAGAAGAGAAATATAGAGATAGCAAAAAATCTTCTTTTGGCAAAAGTAGATATAGAGACTATAATGAAAAGTACAGGATTATCAATTGAGGATATAGAAAAAATTTAATTTCAATTTTCAAGTTCTCTATTTTAGAGAGCTGTTATATTTAAAATCTTTTAATAATCCCCATAATCCTATCTTTAGGAGTAGTTTTATTTAGAATTTCGTCAATTTTATTTTTTGTATAGATAAAAATTAGACGAATATAGTAGTACTTTCCACTCTGTACCACCTCTATAAGCTTCATATCTTTGAGTATTTTCTTAATCCTTTTTACTCTATCTATCGCCCAGTTCAACCCATTTTTGACAAACTCATCCGTAGCTAGTGGTCTATTTGTCTTTTGGAGTTGAGCATGATAGGTATAAAAAGTATACAACGCCAATAGATTTGCAAAATCCTTTCCTCTTCTCATAAATTTTTGTATTGTATGATGATGAATAACTATAGGAGTAGATAGTGTTTGCTGTTCCATTTTGTTGCCTTATATTTATTTATATTTGGCATTGTAGCATAAAAATGATTTTATATCAAGATTTTTTCTTCAAAAATGAATTTTTTTTTATTTTAATTTGAATTCTGTCTCAAAAATGAATTCTCTCAAAGATTTTTTAAAGCTGTTGATATTTGTGAGTTTATCTTTTAGTTCTTTATTTTCCAACATTAGATTTAACGCTATTTCTGCTGTTCTTGGAATTTTATTTGATGAACTCCATCTACCTATAGTTCCTTTTGGTATATCTAATTTTTCAGCTAATTCTTTTGATGTCAATTTATATTTTTCACAAACTTTTTTAACCAAATTTTCCTCTTTTTCTTCCAAAACGAAACTCCTTTTTTTCAAATATTATACCAAAAAAAGAGGAGGAAGAAGCCTTTTCTAAGAGAGTTTTTAAGTATCTTCTTTTCACAAGGTTGAGATTTTAAGTATGTGGGGTGTTTTTTAGGCTACCTTTTTTTTGGGCTTTGGGATTTGCTTTTTTGAGAGATGAAGTTATAGATGGAAATTTGTTTATAGTTATTGTTTTCGTATACACTCTATAATACAATTGTGGAGTGAGGAAATTTATTAAGCTAAACTATTTTTTTATTTAATTTAAGTAAAATGTATATTAGCTTAATTTGGGGAATATTATATAATGAAAACAAAACTAACAGACAAAATATTTATAGAAAAAGAGAAACTAGAACAGGAGTATAAAGAGAGTTGGATAGCTTTTTTAGATGGTAATCAAGATACATATTTTGAAGAGAGTTATAAAAAAGTAGAAGCACTTTTAAAAGATAGATGGGTTGTAATGGAAAATGACCTTGTTTATGACCATAAGATTAAGGCTTGTTGGTTAGGGTTAATGAGGAATAGTAGTAGTTTTTACAATAGCTATAGCTCAGGTACAAATAAAAGTGAAGTTTTAACTAATTTTAAAAATAAATATATATTAAATGAGTTGGATTTACCTACAAAAGATGAAATGTATCAATCTATTGTTAAAATTTCACAAGCACCATTTGCTTATTATGCAAATGAAAGACAAGCTGTAACAAGTGAATATGTTTTATATAAAAAAAATAATAAAATACAAGGTTATGATTCAGCTTCGGGGTACTTAAAAAATGCTTCTTCTGGAAATGCTATTCCTATCTTCCGTTTAACAAAAGAAGATAATTTTATTCTATCAAATCAAGAAGTATTTTTTAGATGGATAGCTTTAGGTTTAGTACCACAAAAATTAAAAAAGAACAAGGTTTATAACCAATTAATCAAAGAGTTTAAAAGTTACGATTTTACACTTAATAATTATACAACTATTATAGATATTAAAATCAAAAAAAAATCAAAAAAGATACCATACTTATTTACAAGAATAATAGAAAAACTTCTAAATGAAGATAAAATAAGAGTCGATATAGAACCATATTATAAAAAGATGTTAGATGATAGTGAACAAGGGCATTGGTCACTTTGGCAAAATGAAAAGAATTTTAAGAATCCTTTAATAGCTATATTAAATCAAAAATTGGTAGCAAGAGACCCCAAAAGTAGTATTATAGATGGAACTGTAGGTATTGATTTTGGAACAAAGAGTACTGTGGTTGTTTATCAAAAAGATACTACCAAAATTTATCCAATGCGAATTGGAACAGGAGATTTCGCACAAAAGGTAGAGAGTTTTCATTATGAAAATCCAACTATTATGGAGTTTAATAACTTAGAGCAGTTTATAGAGGATTATCATGGTAGAGAGGGGCGACCATTTACTAAGTGGGGGGATTTGACTATCTCTCATACTGCTTTTAACTCTTTGATGAATAGTAAATCTGATGATTACAACTCATTTATTAGTGAACTTAAACAGTGGGCAGGAGACAAAAATAGAAAACTAAAGATGGTTGACAAAGAGGGGTTTGTGCTTGATTTGCCTCCATTTTTGGAGCTTGGCAAAGATGAGATTAATCCCATAGAGATTTATGCCTACTATTTGGGGCTATATATCAATAATCAACATAGAGGTATCTATCTGAACTATATTCTCTCTTTTCCTGTTACTTATGAGGTGGAGATACGAGAGAAGATTATAAAGAGTTTTGAAAAAGGGATAAAAAAATCACTTCCCCAAGAGTTACATAATCAACCAAAAGAGATAGATAAATTATCTGTAGTTTCAGGAGCAAGTGAACCTGCGGCGTATGCTGTGGTAGCGTTGCAAGAGTATGGATTTGAGCCAGAAGATGATGAAAAGGTCTTTTATGGGGTTTTTGATTTTGGTGGTGGAACAACTGATTTTGATTTTGGAATATATAGAGAAGCCAATGGTAGAAAAGAGCGTAGATATGACTTTGTTATAGAGCATTTTGGAGCAGGAGGGGATAGATATTTAGGTGGTGAAAATCTATTAGAATTGTTAGCTTTTGAGATATTTAAAAAGAACAGAGAAAAGATGTTATCTGAAAATTTCCAATTTATTCTGCCTCCTGAGTGTGATGAGTTTTTGGGAAGTGAAGCTCTGCTTAGTCTATCGAGAGAAGCTAAAATGAATACCAAAACAGTTATGGAAAAACTACGACCATTTTGGGAGGGGGTCAAAGATGAGATGGAGAGTTTTGAAAATGGTAGCTTAGAGGTTAACCTAACTAAAATAGATGGTACACAGTTAGCAAATTTTGAGTTGGATATAGATAGCGAAGAGATGAAAACAGTTCTCTACAATAGAATAGCTAAAGGTGTTGATAACTTCTTTAACTCATTACGACTTGCTTTTAGCAATCATTTTACAGATTTAGATAAAATTAATTGTGTTAATATCTTTTTGGCTGGGAACTCAAGTAAATCAGCCATTGTTACAAAGATTTTTGAGGGAGAGATTGCAAAACAGACAGAAGAGATTAAAAAGAGTCTTGGTAAAGATGGAGAGGTTTTTAAAATCTTTGAGCCTTTGGGAAATAGCAAAGATGACCTAGAGAAACCAACAGGAAAAACAGGGGTTGCTTTTGGATTGATTAAAAGTCGAAAAGGAAGCAAGATTTTGGTAATTGACCATAATGTCAAGGAGGATATTAATTTTAAATTCTACTTGGGAATGGAAAAAAGAGGTCGATTTAGAGTGGAGATTGACCGAGAAGAGGAGTATGGAAGATGGGTAGAGTTTATAGATGCGATAGAAGATACCTTTGAGCTTTATTATAGCTCTCAATCTATTGTAACTACAAACAAAACAGCTATTGATGATAGTAGTATTAAAAAGATGATATTAAAGATTGATACTATTGATGATAATGCTTTGGTTTATATTCGATTGGTTAATCCTACTACTTTTGAGTATGTGGTGGCTCATGAGGATGAGATAGAGAATGAAGTTTATCTAACTGATATAAAAGCTGTAGAGATTAAGGTATAAAATGAGTAATAAAGAAGAGGCTTTAATTACTATTTTAAAAGAGAGAGATAAAACAAGAAAAGAGATAGATTATGAAGTTGGAGTAATAAAAAGAGTTAAAAATCTTCTCTCTCGGGATTTTACACTTTTTCATATAGAGGAGTTAACTTTTGAAGATAGCTCTCCACGAAAAGAGGCACTAGAGAATGTTTTGAGTTCACTTCGTATAGATGGGGTTAATTTTCTTTATCTCCTTTTGGGTAATGAAGATGGCGTTTCGTTCTATTTTGGAATTGTTAAAGATAAAAATTGTAACAAAGAGTTAGAACTTGATGTAGATGATATAGGTAGGTATATTTTAAAATCAAGTATTGAGGGAAATTTTAGAGGAAGTAAAATAACCGAAACACTCAAAGATAAAAAATCGGTTTTGAGTCGCATTAAACAGATGAAACGATTTGCAAGAGTAGATGGTGTACCTAGTGTTAATGTAGATAGTGAAGATTTTCAAGGGGTTGATAGACTTGTTGATGTAATGATGGGAGATGAGTTTGCTTTGATGGTTTTAGCCAATCCTCTATCTACAGAAGATATGCAAGAGATAGAAAATTCTCTCTATGCTATTTATAATAAACTCTCTCCATTAGCCAAAGAGTCGGTTCAGGAGAGTAAGGGAGAGTCTGAAACAGTTGGTGTTACTACTGGAAAAAATAGTTCAGATACACAAGGTTCTAATAATGGTTATTCAGAATCTAATAGTAAAGGAACTTCAAAAGGTACATCTGTAACCAATGGAACATCATCAGACTCTGGAAAAAAAAGTTCATCAAACGGAGCAAATGAGAGTTCTAGTGATAATTTTACAACAAATGAGAGTAGAGGTACATCAAGTTCAAAAACAGTCGGTAGTTCAAAAACAGAGAGCAAATCTAAAACCACCAATTCAGGAACAAATAGAAGCCGAGAGTTTTTAGATAAAATAGTCAATGAGTGGATAGAGTATATTGATGAGGTTCTTCTAAAGCGAGTAGAGTATGGGAGGAACAAGGGGTTATTTAATACAGGAATCTATCTATTAGCCAATGAAAAAGGTACACTTTTAAAGTTAGGAAATACTATCCGTTCACTCTTTTCAGGAACAGAGGATAACAAAGCTCCACTAAAACTGACCTATATTGAGTATAAAAAGGAGATAAATTCTATTAAAAATCTACAACTACCTATTAGGAATATACAGTTAAGTGACAATTTACAACAAGCAAGGCTTCTCTTTTCCAAAAATAGCACAAAAACAGCTACTTGGATGTCAACTAATGAGCTAAGTATTATTGCAGGATTACCACAAAAAGAGGTAGTGGGTCTTGCTCTAAAAGAGGAGGTTGAATTTGGATTAAATATCAAAAAACAGAATATTCAAAATGAAAATAGATTGCTTTTGGGGCATTTGGTGCGAAGTGGTTCAGTTTTGAAAGTAAAAGTAGAGATAGACAAAAATCATCTAAACAAACACACTTTTGTTACAGGGGTTACAGGAAGTGGAAAGACCACAACTTGTCAAAGAATTTTAAACTCTGCAAATATGCCCTTTATGGTTATCGAACCTGCCAAAACAGAGTATAGAGTGTTGGCAAAAGAGAATAAAAATCTGCTTATTTTTACTTTGGGAGATGATAGTGTAGCTCCTTTTAGAATGAATCCTTTTGAGTTTTTTGATGGTGAAAATATAACTTCACGAGTTGATATGATAAAAGCCAATATTGAATCTGCGTTTGATATGGAAGCGGCGATTCCACAGATTATTGAGTCGGCTCTTTATAAATGTTATGAGGATTATGGATGGGATATTGCAACTTCGACTAATAGACGATATGATAACCCTTTTGCTAATGGAATTTATGCTTTTCCAACACTTAGTGACCTAATAAAACAGACAGAAAATGTGGTAGAAGAACAAGGATTTGATGATAGACTCAAAAATGATTATGTTGGTTCTATCAAAGCACGACTTCAAGGTCTACTTGTTGGAGCAAAAGGTTTTATGTTAAATACTCCAAGGTCGATTGATTTTGCTGATTTGGTAGAGAGAGATGTGATTTTGGAACTAGAAGAGATTAAGAGTGGAGCAGAAAAGTCATTGATTATGGGATTTGTGCTTATTAATCTAAATGAAGCGATAAAGCTTAAATACAAAGAGTATAAGAGACAAAGCAGAGAGTTTAAACATATTACACTTATAGAAGAGGCTCATAGATTGCTCTCTAAATATGTAGTAGGTGATAATCCTAGCAAAAAATTGGGAGTAGAGACATTTTCAGATATGTTAGCAGAGGTACGAAAATATGGAGAGTCATTGATTATTGTAGACCAAATACCCGATAAATTGACTCCTGAAGTATTGAAAAATACCAATACAAAAATTGTTCATAAACTCTTTGCTACTGATGATAAAAATGCTATAGGTAATACAATGGCACTCAATGATGAACAGAAAGAGTTTTTGTCTAATTTAGAGGTAGGTAGAGCTATTATATCCAATCAAGATTTTGCTAAACCACTACAAGTACAGATAAAAGAGTTAAACAATATAAGTACAACTCAATCAGAATTGGTTGAAGAGGGAGAGATTAGAGCGTTGGCTCTTGGATATTATCAGCAATATTACAAAAGAGGAGTAATTCAAGGTTTGGAGATATATAAACAGAAACCCTCTTTTGATGAGATAGAGGAGCTTTTGAGTGTTAAGATAAATGGGCTTGTTTATAGTTGGGAGAGATTAATAAAAGGAGATGGGGCTTTTAATTTAGGAAGATATTTAGAAGAGAATAAGATAGTAGGTAAAAAGAGGTTTATTGTAGATTATCTGTTCAATAAATTTTATCTTAATAGTGAAGAGGATAAAGATGAGATTAAATTGTATCTAACCAAATTTATGGAAAGTAGAAGAGATAATTTTGATAGAAAAGAGAGAGCATATTTAAGGAGAAGATAATGGGTTGGTTTAGTTCAGCATGTAGTTTTATAGGTAGTGTGGTTAGTAGTGCTGTAAGTGTAATTAGTAGTACAGTTAGTTCAATAGGTGGTGCTTTGGCAAGTAGTGCTAGTAGTTTTCTAAAAATAGCTTCTCCTTGGCTTGGACAGATTATCGAGGTGATACAGACTGTTGGTATGTTACTTAATATTTTGCAACCAAAAGACAATATTGAGGAGCTTGGAGCAAAAGCAATGAAAGCAGATAAAAAACCCGAAGATTTCGATACAAATGCAGAATATATTGATTATTTGCGAAATGAGGTAAAATTAGACCAAGAGAAGTTTGACAAAGCAACCAATGCTGAAAAAGTCGCTAGAATGGCAGTAGGAGCAACTATTGTTGCAAAAGGGATAGAGGAGAAAAAAGGGTTTGATATTCCATTAACAACATGGGTAGCTATGGCAAAGCTTAATCTTGAAGATAAAGCCAAAGAGATAGATAGTATATTAGAGACCTTTAAAAATGGGAAATTAGAGGATTTTGTAAAATATACAGAGGGTAAACTAGATGCTCAAAAAGAGATAGAGATAGGAGATAGTTTGGTAGAGATGTATAAAAAATTAGAGCCTAATATGTCAGAAAAAGAGATAGAAGATAAAGTAATAAAAATGGAAGTAGGCACAAAATGAGTGTTGACTCTTTTTTAATTAAATTGATTTCTAATGAGATAGCAGTTTATGAGTATGAAAATGGTGATTTTTTGCCTTTGAAATATAAAGGAGAAGAGATTCAAGAGTATAAAGAGGATATTTTTTGGAGTTGGTGGCAACAAAAAGTAGAATATAATGATAAAAATGTTAGTTTTGTGGTCATTACAGATAGAGAAGAGTTTTCAATACCTAAAAATATCTCTCTAAGTAGAGATAACTCTTTTTTGAAAATAGCCCATATCGAGAAAAAACTATCTAATCTAGCAAAAGATTATAATCTGCTCTCTTTCCCTAAAATAGAGGACTTTAAAGCTACCCATAAAACTATTAAAAATAGAGAAGACTCTACAAAAGAGAAGATTTTAATTAAAGAGGATACTCTAGCATCCTATTTTCGGAGAAAAACAGATGAGTATAGATACCAATGAGCTTTTGGAATTTTTAAAAAAGAGAAGAGTTAAAAAGGCTATTTTAGAGATAGTAAGAGAGGATAAAACTTTAGGAGTCGGAGGCTTTAGCCCCGAACAAGACGAGGCTAAAGCCATCGTTTCCAATCCTGATAAAAAAGATGAAATAAAAGAGTTAGAAAAGGAGATAGAGATGTTAAAAGGTTTAGTAGAAAAATGGAAAAAATGTTTTAATGATGAAAAAGATACAAACACTAATTTAAAAGAGGAAAAAAGTAAACTACAAAAAGAGATAAAAGATGCAAAATCTCAAAAAAAAGTTATTGAGAATGAAATATTAGCTTTGGAATCAAAACTAAAAAATTCTAAACAAGAGACAAAAAAATACAAAGAACCATTTGAAGAGCAATTAAATATATATGAACTCTATAAAAATTTGGATAGTAAAACCAAAACATCATTAAAAGGTATATTCAAAGATGATACTCTAAATGGTTTTTTTGCTTGTGGTGTTCAAGAGAAAAATATAAATAGTTTTTGGGAATATCTTAGAATAGAGTTAATAGAAGATAGAAATAGTGATATTAAAAATCTAATAAAAATATTTGAATTTCTATTTGAAAAATACCTAATGGCATATCCAATGTATAAAGTACAAGATGTTCAAAAAGGGGATGAATTTAAAACAGAAAAATATATAAAAGATAGTCACTCTTTGGTCAGTGGTACTATCTCCAAAGTTTTATTGAGAGGGTGGATAAATAGTAAAAACTCAAAGATTGTTAAAAAAAGTGTTGTGAGGATTTAAAGTGATGATACTTACTAAATTATATATAGATAACTATAAAAGCTTTTATGATACTACTATTGAGTTTGGTAAACTAAATATCGTAGTGGGTGAAAATAATAGTGGCAAGAGCAATTTGATTGATGTTTTGGAGTTTATTCAATTAGCTAAAAATACAAATTTTTATATAGCAGTTTCAAAAAATGGTGGATTTAATAAAATTTGGAATTATCATTATAATGAAAAAAATATTTTTTTTGAGTTAGAGTTTGAAGATGACATATTTTTAGTTAGAGTTCGATTTACTATAAATCCAAGTTTTAGTGTTGTATCACTTATTATTTATGCCAAATCGAACAATACACTTATTCCTTTATATATTAATGCTTCAAGATATAATAGAGATAAGAATATTATGAAAGAGAGAGTATATAGTTATAAAGAAAATGCTTTAAAATTAAATTTAATTGAAAAACTACTTATATTACAATTAAAATTTCCTAATATGCTTTCATTTTTTTCTTCAACCTATTATTTTAATGCCGAAAAAATAAAAGATAAATCAAATCAAGATAGTGATAATATAGAACTTCTCAATAATGGTTCAAATTTAGGAAAAGTTCTATTTTCCATTAAAGAAAAGAATAAAAATAGATTTGAAACTATCTCTAACTCTTTAATCACAACAGTAGATGAGATAGATGCTGTTGAAGTACAAAAAGTTTTAGGTAGTTATCCTATTGGTTTTAAAGAACAAAATAGAGAGATACCAATTCATATTGTATCTGATGGAACAATTAACTTTTTAGCAACAATGACAGCATTAAATCAAGATACAGAGAGTTCTATGTTAGTTTTTGAAGAGCCTGAAAGACACCTACATTTTAAAGTGGTCAATTATCTATTAGATAGCTTTAGACATCATAAAAAACAGATACTCATTACTTCTCACTCGACAGAAATGCTAAAATATGCTAATTTAGATGAGATTATTTTTATATATCGAGATAGAGATGGAGATACTCAAACAATTAGAGCAGATAAGATTCCAAATTTAAAAGAGAAAATGGAATATATGAAATATGAGCGAAGCATGACACTTGATGAGATGCTTGATGAAGATATGGTATGGGATTTTGAGTGATGAGAGTTAGAAAAAAAAGAGGTAAAAAATTATCACAAAATAGTGATAAAATTTTATTGATTGTTGAAAATAGTGAAAAGGCATTTTTTCAAGGATACTTTAATCGTTTTATAGAGAACAATTATAATATTAAAGTAGTCACAAAATCTTCAGGAAGTGGGGATAAGTGTGAAATTGCTAATTTTCAAAAGATGTCACGAAAAATAGAAGCTTTTTTAGAAAAAGATAATTATAAAGCTGTTTTTGTAATGATAGATTTAGATAGTAAATGTTTTGGAAGCGAGAGAAATCATAACTGTTTAGTTGAGCTAAAGAGAGAGTATTTACCCAAATACAATATTCAAAAAAGCTTAAAAAATAGATTTTATCTCTTTGTGGTATGCAATGAAATAGAGAGTTGGTTTTTAACTATAGATAAGAAGAAAAAACATACTAATAATCCAAATGAGAATCATAAAAAAGAGATGATGAAGCTTTTTAATGTTCGTAATGAAAAAGAGATTGTTGAGAAAATAATCTATCAACTCAATAATAAAAAAGTAGAATTGGATTTTTTCAAAAATAAATCTCTTCAACATTTTATAAAAAAAATAAAAGAGTTTTCATAAAGCACAAAATTTCACCTCCCAAAAATAATTCTCTTCCATGTTTGACATCTAATAGCTACCCTAGTTTTACCTCAGTAAGCAGAGGGCTTTACCATAGAGACAGGCAAAAAAGTTAGCAAAATCTAAAGCTTAGAGTAGGACAACACCAAAAAGAGATAACATCGCAGAGTATCGATATTTATTCTCTATTTCTCTACACAGGTTATCTCTATACCCAAACTATCACAAACTTCCAAGAGAAAAGCAAAAGAGAAAGAACCTCTATGAACTTTAGTTCTAATGGTATTTGAGGTATAAATATAACCCTTCTCTTCCATAATCTTGGATAGTTTGACATAACTGATTTTTCTTTTGTTTAATTCCTCTTTTATAAACTCTTTGGCTCTTTTTTTCATCTTGATATTATAACATATTAAAACTACTGTTTGACAAAACGCTGCGAATATGATACACTTTCAAAAATTTATTCAAAGGATAAATATGGAGTTTAAGATTTTTTCAACATTTACAGGTGCAGGAGGGTTAGATATAGGATTTCATGGAGATTTTGATTATCTTGATACTCACTATCCGAAACTAAGCTTTAAAACTATAAAAGCATTAGAGATAAATAAACAAGCTTGTGAGACATTGGAAAATGATAAAAAATATTTTGATAAGACAGAGATTTTAAATGAGGATATTACAAAAGTAGACCCCAATGATTTTAGAGATGAAAATTATGATGTTTTATTGGGGGGGTTTCCATGTTTTTTGGCAGGAACAAAAATATATACAGATTTAGGTTATAAAAATATAGAAGATATGGTTAGTGGAGATAGGGTGTTAACTCATTCAAAATCTTTTAAGCGAGTTAGTTGTCGAATGATAAACAAGACTCAAAGGGTTTTTGAGATAAAAGCTATGGGAGTACCAAATATAGAGACAACTTATAATCATCCATTTTATGTAACAAAAAAAGATTGGAATAGCCCCACTTGGATTGAGGCAAAAGATTTAGAAAAGGGGCATTATCTTTCTATGGTAGTAAATCAAGAAGAGATAATACCAACTTGGAATGGAGTAGAGAGTAGAGTCAATCAAACAACTTTTATAATAAAAGATAGGCTTAAAAACTTTTTAGATAAAGAGATTTTTTGGTGGTTTGTTGGTAGATATATTGCAGATGGTTGGTTGATAAATTATAATCGAAAAGATAGAAAAAATAGTCAAGTATATAAGGTTTATCTCTCTTTGGGAAAACATGAGGAGATAGAAGTAGCTGAAAAGCTAAAAAAACTTGATTTTTATTATACTATAGATAGAGATAGAACAGCACTTAAATATATATTTAGTAATGAAGAGTTATATAAGTTTTTAACTCAATTTGGCAAATATGCGTATGGTAAAACTATCACACCTTTAATAATGAATTTACCAATACCACTATTAAAATCTTTTGTGGATGGGTATCTATCTGGAGATGGTAATTTTTATGAAAAAACAGCTACTTGGAGTTTCAATACAGTAAGTGAAACTTTGGCTTATGGAATGCAACAGATAATTCATAAAGTCTATAAAAGACCATGTACTCTTTTGGAGGTTAAAAAAGCTAAAACAGCGATAATAGAGGGTAGAGAGATAAATCAAAAGATGCAATATCGAGGGACTTTTAAATTGAAAGAGTCAAATAGTCAAGGTTTTTTCAAAGATGGTTTTATATGGTTGCCATTTAGAAAATATACTATTTTAAATAAAACAGCCACTACTTACAATTTAGAAGTAGAAGAGGATAACTCATATACGGCAAATAATGTCGTTGTTCATAACTGTGTAACTTTTTCTGTCGTTGGCAAACAAGTTGGAATAAAAGATGATATAAATGGTAAATTATATGAGAGTTTTGTAAAATTTGTAGAGGTTTTACAGCCAAAGGTTTTTTTAGCCGAAAATGTAAAAGGAATTTTATCTGCAAATAGAGGTGAAGCGATTAAAATTATCACTAAACGGTTTGAAGATACAGGCTATAAACTCAAAGTTCAATTAATAAATTTTGCCGATTATGGTGTACCTCAACTTAGACAGAGGGTTCTGTTTATAGGAATACGAAAAGATATAAATAATGAGTTTAATATCCCAATCCCTACTCATAAAAATAGACATATAAATGTAGAAGAGGCGTTTAAAAAGATTCCCAAAAATTGTCCAAATAATAATCTAATGAAACAGTTAGCTACCACCACTGCCAAATTAGAAGCAATTCCAGAGGGTGGGAACTTTAGAGATTTACCACCACATTTAGCTATCAAGGGGTTAATGTCAAATATATATAGAAAATTGGATAGAAAAAAACCTGCCTATACAGTTTTGGCAAGTGGAGGTGGTGGAACTTGGACTTATCATTACAAAGAGCCAAGAGCCTTGACCAATCGAGAGAGAGCGAGACTTCAAACATTCCCTGATGATTTAGTTTTTATAGGAAGCAATACCGAAGTTAGACGACAAATAGGTAATGCTGTTCCTGCTGTTGGGGTTTATCCTTTTGCCAAAGAGATTGAGAGGATTCTACAAAATAGTTATAGTTTAGAAAAGTTCAAAAAAGTGGCTACTTTATCTTCTAAATAGTCCTCAAATCTTTTTCTATCTTGAACCAATTGATAAATATCTTCTTTCATAGGAGTTTCAGTTGGAATAGTAATCAAAAATCCATCATTTAGTAATTTTTTGGGTTTTAATCTTAGCTCTAATCTCTTTTTTGCTTTATAGATTTTTGCATTGCCATATTTTTTATCAATAACTCCATTCAAAAAAATAGACTGTTTGATTTGCTTATTCTCATCTCGTTGAGTTATAATATTAGTTGAGATATTATCAATATCAACTTCAAAAGCACAGATATAACTCTCTTTTTTGCTACCTCTTAAAAAGAAAAAATAGTAGACTCTCTCTATACTTTTATCAACTCTAACATTTAGAAGTTTATCTCTCCAAATAGCTATCCACCCATCAATAATCTCTTGATACTGCTCCTGTTTAAACATATCATCCAAACTAATACCTGTTCCTTTAAACTTTTGAGCTAGTGAAGTCTCTCCACTATCTCCACTTGTTAAATTATCATTTTTATCAACCTTGCAAGATAACATTTTAACATCAGCACCCCACTTATTTGCCTTTAAAATATCAATAGGATAACTCCCTGCACCCACAGCCTCAACCTGTAGAGCCTGAACAAACCACTGCTCTAAATGCTCTTTGGGTATCTGTATGGGCAGATTTTTTTTGTCTTTATAAACTTCGGGTTGAGCAAAAAGTGAACTATTCATAAAATATTGAATTACTTTGAGTGAGTGTTCTGAAAAGAAGCTATTTAACTCCTCCTTTGATAGGGGTCTTAATATGTTCATGGGATTTCTTCTATTTTTGAAAAAATCTTATCTTGATTTGGTTTAAAATGGGTTTAATAGAAATGTAATTGATTAAAACCTCTTGATAATCCCCATAATCCTCTCCTTGACATCCGAACAGACAGTTCTATCCTCATAATACTCAAATCTATCAAAAACAGCTTTAGGATTTTCTCTCATTTTAATAGTAACATCTCTAAACCTATATACAAATAGATTATCTACAAAATCAATATCCATTAGAGTATCATAAATCTTATCTTTTAAAAAAAGGCTTTTACCCAAAAATCTATTATATTTGGACTCCTCTATAGGCTTTAGATATATATCTTTCCACTTTTTGGTTATAGAGCTATTGATAGCCTCTTTTTGCTCGATAGTGGTTCTGCCATTTATCCTATCTAGCCAATGTTTTAGGTTATTTTTGCTATATCGAATGTGATTTTTTTCACAATATACCATCCATTTAGCAAACTCCAAACCATTAAATTTATAATTATTTATGCCATCTATAGAGAGTATAGACTTTTTGATATTTGCTATCTTTTTTGATTCAATCTGATTTTTTATTAGATATTGCTCAAATAGTGATTTGACTTTTGGTTTTTGAATTGGTGTAATCACCAACCAACCATTTGACAAAAAAGAACAAATTACAATATAATATCAAATGATGACAAGAAAAGAAGCAGAAGCTATATACTATCAAGGTAAAGAAGTAGTAGTTCCAAAACTATTAGAG